>JABLTH010081491.1_pt1 | contig 57450 bp, 38 predicted proteins | sample 7875711 | NCBI WGS metagenome assembly JABLTH01 (sample SAMN14941262, study PRJNA633318) | bioreactor metagenome | isolation source: bioreactor | place: China | collected 2019-03-05 | reverse complement strand
GTCGTCCATCCAGCAGGCGCGCAATCTGATCCCATCCTGCGCGTTCATCGCGATCCATCCCCGGAAGCTTGCCCAGGGTAGCGACTATGCGTTGCCGGGGACCGCGGGCTGTGCGGACCGACTCCACCAGCGTCCAGTACTCGTGAACTGCGCCAGCCTTTCCTCGCCAATTCCGCCTCAAGAACATGGCGACAGAATCGCGTTTTTATTATGGCCGAAGCAAGGGGGTGGTCTCCACTACACGCCTTTTCAAAAATCAGATCCCTGCTATTCGGGCACTTTCTTCTTCAACACCCCAAAAATACTTCCTTTCATCCCCAACTGCCGAACTCGAGTTGACCACTCATCTTTTTTTGTACGATCGTACAAAAATAAATGACTTACTAAAAACAGACGGCGAGTTGAGCTCGCGTGCCTGAGCAGCGCGATGCGCAGAACGAACCAGGTTACATACGTTGGAAACCTGCGCCACTCCAATGCCCAACCACTCTCCGCCTTCCCCGAGCTGTTTTGCCTCGCTTTCACCCCATTCACTGCGCCCACTTCGCCCCGACACTCCTCCGCACCATGTGCCACTCTAGTTTAATGGCTCATCTTTTTTGATACGATCGTACAAAAAAAGATGAGTCATTAAAAAATGAATGGCGAGTTAAGTTGGCGGGCCTGGGCAACGCGATGCGCAGAACGAGGCGGCTACATGTACCGAGAAAGCGCTCAGTCCATGCGAAGTTTTTAAGACGCGGGCGCGAGGCAACTTATCGGGCCCCGTTTTACGTCTGAAGCATTAAGACGGCTTTCCTCTTTCGAGTGCGGCACATATGTCGAAGCGAAGCTCAAGTGCGGTTTTGTCGTGCATCTACAGGCTGCGCGGAGTAGTTCTCCAGTATGACAGGGCCACACTGGTTGCTCACGAAGTCCACCACCCTACCCCTTGATGCACCGGACGCGCTGGCCGCGGCCATCGTGAAATCCGTTCACCCCTCTGTTGAGCTTCTGGGATTCGGCGAGGCGCTCCACGGCGGCGCGGAAATTCTTCAACTGCGGAACAGCCTTTTTCGGGCGCTGGCCAAATCGCACGGCTACTGCGCCATCGCGATCGAAAGCAGCTCCGTTCAGGCTCGGGCCATCCAGGACTATATCGCGGGGCGGCTCGATGGCGACGATGAGGCGGTCAAGAGCTGGTTCGGCCACGGCATGGGCCAACTGACCGCGAATCAGGAACTCATCGAATGGATGCGTCAGTTCAACGCCGATTCCGCGCGCAGCGCCACATTGCGGTTCTACGGCTTTGATATTCCATCCGGCCCTCGAGGCGTTGCCGCTCCGCGCCGCGCGCTGGAACCCGTCTTCACCTATCTCGCTTCGGCAAGCGCGCCCATGGCCGAGCGCTATCGCGGGCAATTTCAACCGCTGTTCGGAAATGACGCGCAATGGGAAAATGCGGCGGGGATGATGGACCCCGCCCAATCCATCGGCGCATCGCCCATGGCCCATGCGCTGCGAATCGCGACGGAGGATTTGATCGCCGAACTTCGCGAGCGGCGTCCCGAATTGACGGCCCAAAGCCACTCCGTCTCTTTTCTTGAAGCGCTGCACTTCGCGCGCGTCGCTCGCGAGCTGTTGAATTTTCACGCCGCGCTCGCCTCTCGAAAACCCGGCGGCCCGCCGGATCGCGTGCTCGGCGTTCGCGACGCGCTGATGGCCGATCATCTTGCCTGCATCCTCGACCGCGAGCGAGCGCGGGGCAAAGTTTTTGTCTTCGCGCACAACAGCCATCTTCAGCGCGGCAAAGCCATCTGGCCGGGCCAGAAATACTGGCAGACCGACGACCCTTGCGAATGGTGGCCGGCCGGTTCAATCCTCAACGAAATGCTCGGCCCGCGCTACGCCGCGATCGGAACGGCGGTGGCGGAATCCGCCGACAATGGAATTGCCCCGGCGGAACACGGATCGCTCGAAAATATCCTGCAACCGCCGCCCGCGCAGGTCCGGCTCTGCCCGACTGGCCTCGGCAACTTTAAGGCGGGCGAATCGAAAAAACTGGCGCGCCGGAGCGGCAGCGCAAAAAATCCGACCTTCGTTCCACTGACCGCGCAGAGCCTCACGGATTTTGACGCGCTCGCTGTGTTTGGCGCTGTCGCCTACAATCGAGGCGGCCCGCCGCTCGGCGCGTGGGGCTAACCCTCACTCGCCGCCCAAGTTTCGCCCTGCCCTGTTGGGTACGCCCCGCGATCCGCCGTGGGCGCGCCGGCGTAGTGGCGATAGTCGGCCTGCGGAAAAACGTTGTCCATGAGTTCGAGCGCGCGGAGCGTGCGCATGTCCACGCGGTTGGCGTTCACGCCGCGCACGAGATGATGAAAACGGGCGAGCTGGTCGCGAATGCGCCGGTTCGCGTATTCAACATTGGTGCCGCATTTCATGATGAAGGGCCAATCGGAAGACTGCGCCAACAGCAGCGAGCGCATGGCCTGGCGGAGCATCCGCGCGCGCGGCGAGGTCGGCGGCTCGGCGCGAAACCGCACGGCCATCTCGGTCATCAAGCGCGCGGCGTGATGAAGATGCGGATAAATCCATTCGTTGCAGCCGCTCAACCAACAGTCGTTGTAGCCCTGCCAGCCCCAAGTGGAGGCGGACGGCGTGGAGCGTTGAAGCACCGGATGGCGCGCCAGATAATCGCTGGGCGTGATGAGTTGAATCACATCCTGCCGGGCGGCCTGCCGGATCAACTGGTCGAGGAAGATCGGACCCTCCCACCACCAATGGCCATAGAGTTCCGCGTCGTACGGCGAGAGAATGAGCGGCGGACGATCCATCTGCTGCGCCTGGGCCTGCGCCTGGCGGCGGCGCGATTCGAGAAAGTGCGCGGCGTGAAGGCCGGCCTTTTTTTTCGCAGCTTCGGGATCGTAAGGCTCCTTTTCGTCCCGCCCTGTGACGCGCCAATATTTGAGGCCGGTGTGAATGCGAATCTTCCCATCCAACAAATAGGGCGCGAGGTATTCGAGGTCCAATTCGTGGCCGATATCTTTGTGGAATTCGCGGTAGTCGAAATCACCGGGATAGCCTTCCGTCGAGCTCCACACCTGTCGCGACGATTCCGGATCGCGGCCAAAAGCAGCCACACCGTTCTCGCAAGCGATCGGCGCGTATAACCCGTAGTGCGGGCGATTGGTCCCGTTGAGGATGCCGTGCGCGTCCACAATGAACCACCGGAAATCCGCGGCGCCCAATTCCTTTTCCAATCCCGGATAGTAGCCGCATTCAGGCAGCCAGATGCCCGCCGCGGAATCGCCGAAGACGCGGCGAAAACAGTTTGCGCCGGTTTGAACCTGCGCGCGAACGGCTTCGCGGTGCGTTTTCAGCAACGGCAGAAAACCGTGCGTGGCCGTCGTCGTCATCAACTCCAAGACGCCCGCCGCCCGCAGCCGGATGAACGCGCGAATGATATTCTTCTCGCAGCCCACGCGGAAGAGGCGCAGGGCGTCCAACAAGCGCTCGCGGTAGTATTGAGCGATCGGGTGAAAGGGCGTGCCTTCGGTCCGTTCGACTTCTTTGCAGGCGAGTTCGATCAGCCGCTCGGTGTGCGCGATATAGCGCTGTTGCAACAGCTCGTCCTCCAGCATCGAGACCAGCGTGGGCGAGAGCGAAATCGCGATACGGAATTTCACGCCATCCGCCACCAGGCCATCGAGCACGCGAATCAGCGGCAGATAACACTCGGTGATCGCCTCGAAAAGCCAGCGTTCTTCGAAAAATTCGCGGTGCTCCGGATGGCGCACAAACGGAAGGTGCGCGTGCAGCACAAGGCTCAAATATCCAGTGGGCACGGCGCGTGTCCTCTTTCGTCAGGCGCCCGGCCCGTTGGACGAAAAGAAGAGCGGCAAAACCACCGCTCCCTGCGGCAGGGGCTTGCGAATGGAAAAAGTTCCGTCAGGACGCAACACAACCTTTTGTCCGAACAGCATCAGGTCGGAGCCGGGCTTGGCGCGGCCGTAGATGTGAATCTCGGTGTTGATTTCCAACTCCACTTCTCCGCGTCCGTTCTCGAAACTGGAGAGATTCACGTAGCTGCCGAGCGGAGCCGGCGCGGGCTGCGCGGCGGATGACTCAACCGGCGCGGGCGCGGCGAGCCCCTCGCGCCGCCCTCCGTTCACCTCGGAAGCAATCGGCCCCTCCGGCTCCACGGCTTGGCGAATTTCACTTTCGGCGTTCGTGATCGCGGCGCCGGCTGATTCGGTGGCTTTGTAGAAGGCTTGAACGCGCTCGCGATAGTCGGCGGCTTCATGCACAACCTCTTCGGGCTCGGGCCACGGTCCGATGGGCAGCGGTTCCGGTTCGAGAGGCTTGTCCGGCGGCGCGGCCTCCGGCGAGGACGCCACTTCTTCGCCGGCGGACTCTGCGACGGGCGGCTCAGATATCGGAAATTCTTCGCCGAAAGGCAGTTCGCCGGCATCCCGGATTTGCTCGACGACGGCATCGGCAAGTTTAAGGTCGGTCGGAAGCGGCTCGTTTTCCGCATCCAGAATCTTCAACGCGCTGGTGTCGTAGCGGGAGGACTGTTCTGCCGGGGGCGTGTGAACTTCGTTGGACCGCGCGAGAAAGGCGAGCGATGCGTCGCCCCGCCGAAATCCGATTTCGGCGATGTAGGAGCGCCCGAATTTTACCAGGTCCACATAGTGGTGGCCGTGCAGCCCCTGAATCTCCGCGTCGAAAACATCGAGCGCATTTGAGCCGTTGAACGCGACTCCGGTGATGTCATACATGCGCAACACCAGCGGCGCCTGCTCGCTGCCGGCGTCGAGCCGCGCATCCAGAAAATCGTCGAGGTCTATGCTCCAGTAGGCGTGCGCGCGGGTCGGGTCCACTTCGAGCAAGACCAATTCGGTGCCGATTTGAGGCGGCGGGAATTCCGAGGCGATTTCTTCGGCGATATTGCGAAGGGCTTCAGCATCCAGTGATTCGTCGCCCGGGGAGGATTTTTCGAAATCGTCACGTTTCATTTCGACGGCCGCATTACCATGTTCTGGAGCTTACCTGCTTCGATGCGCCAAGTAAAGCCATGCGCTGAAAATGGCGTATTCACGCGCGGGATTTGATCTTCCGGAGCCAGGCCAGCGCGTCATCCATGCCATCGTGCGCTCGCTGAACCCAAGCCTCGCCCCAGAAAAAATGGCAACTGGTCTCGGCGCGCAGAAGCCGCCAGAGCGCCTCTTCGACGAGGCGCGCTTCCTGCGGGTCGGCCCAGCCACGCTGCCCGCACTCCCACCGCGCTTGATGAATTTGACGGCTGACCTCGCCGAGGCGCGCCCATGCGTCGCGCTGCATCTGCGATCCCGTCCATTGCACAAACCCGACGCCGTGATGAAATCCGGTGTTCCACGCGCCGGTTCGAACGATGACGTAGCCGTGCGCGCCGTGCTGATCCAGATAGTCATGGATGAAGGTCGGGCGGACGTTCGTTTGCTTCTTGCGCGCGCGGTCAAGCAGCGGATGGTAAAACGCGCCCCAGAAGTTGTTGGCCCAATTCACATTCCGGAACCATCCGCCGTTCTCGCCATCGGTCGCGGTGCAAACCAGCGGCTCAAAATCGCAGAACTTTGTCCGGTCGTTGACCTCCTGAATAAACCATTCGGTCTCCAGTCCGCTTTCTTGCGCGATGGAAAGGTCGCGGTCGCGCGGGATGACAACAATTTCGTGATCGCCGAATTTCGCGAGGTGAGGGCGATAGTGGATTTCCTCCCACTTCATCGGCGTCAGCGGCGAGATATGCTCGGCATCCACCAGCACGTAGCGAAAACCCGCCTCGCGCAGCAGCGGAATCATCTCCATGCAGAAACCCATTTCCGGCGGCCAGAATCCGGAAAACAACTCGCGCGAAAAAATGTGCTGGCCGATGCTCAGCCATCGCAAAATGTGCTCTTTGCGATCCGCCTCCGGAATCAGCGGAAAAACGGGGTGATAATAGCCGGTGCCCAAAATATCCAACGCGGGATTTCGCAAACGCCACAGCAGATCGCCGCATTTGACAATGCCATATACCCGCGACTGAAACTCCGGATTGGACAAGGCTTCCAGGAGCGTGCCGGACATCGGCAGATGAACGCGCGCGACGTCCTCCCACCCCTCCACCGCGCGCGGAATGCGGTCATAGGCAAAAAGGCACTCTTTGCCGTGCCATCGTTCCTGCTCAATGGAGGAATTGAGCATGGCGTCGAGGTTGCCCCAGGGTTGATGGAGGTTCAGAACCAGCGCGTGATGAATCGTTTGCGACATGCGCGTAGTATGACAGGCGTCCGCAAAATTTCCATTATCAAGTTTGACCCGCCGCCCGAGGCGCGCCTACGGGAAGTCGGAGTTCAGGATATCCGTGAGACGGCGGCAGATCTCCCGCGCATAGTCCGTCCACAGGCCCTGTCCCCAATAGCGGTAGCAACTGGTCTGCGTGGTGAGCAGATGAAACAGGGCGTTGCGATAGCGCGGATCGTTCGTGGACACATTCTTTTTGAGCACCTTTTCGTTAAATAGCGCGCTCGCCTGTTCCATTGGCCCGAGCACATTGTCGTAGCCGCGCACCCACGAAATGTTGCCGGTCCAGCTTCCGCCTTCCATGTGAAATCGGTGATCTTCCTTGCGGGACTCTTCGATGGCGCGCGCGAGCTTCTCCGGGCCGGCGCCGGGCGTGATCTTCTGCCAGATGCGGTGCTGGTGAATCGGCTGGATAACCGGGAAATCGCTCTCCTTGATGCCGAGGGCGAAGAGGTGTTCGAGATATTCGGAGCCGTTCATCAGCGGCGTTTCGGAATGCGAGGCGTCGCGCACCACCTCCATGAACTTCTGGGGAAATTCGTTCATCATCACGCCGCCGTTCTCGCCATCGGCGATCTGCGTGACCAGCGGCGGAATCTGCTTCCCGGCGAGTTCCCACCGCGAGAGGCTCCTCGCTTCGTAGAGCGGCTGCATCTGCGCGACCAGCTTCGTGTCGCTGCCCTGTGTTTTGATGAGCGCGACGATCGAGGCTTCTTCGCCTTTGGAGTTGCGGACCACGAGCCGGTGGGGAATGTGGCGGCGCTCCAACCCGCGTCCGTCGGGCTGTTCCACGGTGTGTTCCTGAATGATGACCCACGTGAAGCCGCAATCCTTCAACGTCTTCACAAATTCATACGCCACGTCGGGCTGGTTCGGGAGCGCCATTTCGGAAGGCGAAAATCCTTTCACGCGCTCCAAGGCTTTCCACCCGAAGAGGGCGGCAAAATGTTGCTGCCAGGCCAGAACGTGCAGGCGATAATCCTGAACCGGCGTCGAGGGCGCGACGGCGTGGCTCCACGGGCAACCCAGCCACTCCACGCAGCGGTTGTAGTCGGGCTCGACCGTGATTTTTTTCAGCGCTTCGAGCACGTCATCGGCGCCCATCTTGCGCAGACCGTGCAGCAGGCATCCGGTGTATTCGAGCATCGCGCGGGGTTGTTTCCCCTCGCCCACCAGTTGTGGCACGAATTCGCCCATGCGTTTGTAGCACCAGAGAAAAACGGGCGCGTTGTGATTGTCGCCGATGGACTGGTTGTCCATCATGTATTTCAAATTGCTGATCAACTCCGCCGTGCGCAGATCGCCGCCACCGGCGGGAATCAACGGCTGCTGCATGTGCAGCGCAATCGCCGCGGCGCTCTTGATGCGCGAAAAATCAATGCCCCCGGACGTGCGATAGGCGTCCTTCGCCTTGCCCGCATGTCGCAACACATCCTTTTCAGCCCCGCAAATGTTCGGCAATCCATCCACATATTCTTGAATTGTGTTCACGAAATCCTCCAAAAAGTTTCGGACTATATCCAGAGAGCGGGATGGAGTCCATGCCGGTTTCGCGCTAATGTGCTTCTTCAAGACATGAAATGGTTTGCGCGTCTTGCCCTGCTTTGCCTTGCGCCGCTTTTTGCGCGCGCTGAGCCGTTTTTCGGTCCGCTCGATCGCGTGCTCGTTCTCGCCCCGCATCCCGATGACGAATCGCTGGGGTGTGGCGGCGTGATTCAACAGGCGCTGGCCGCGGGCGCGGCGGTGCGCGTGGTCTTCCTGACGTTTGGCGACAACAACGAACTCTCTTTCACCATCTATCGCCGCCATCCCGTCATCTGGCCTTCCGCGGTGGAGCGCATGGGGCTCGTTCGGGGGCGAGAAGCGCAGGCGGCGGCGAGCGAACTCGGGCTGAACCCGACCAACCTCATTTTTCTCGGCTATCCCGATTTCGGCACGATGAAAATCTGGGAACAACATTGGGGTTCAGCCCCGCCCTACAAAGGCATGCTCTCGCGCAAGACATCCGTGCCCTATGCCACCGCGCGGCGGCCGGGCGCGCCATACAAAGGCGAAGAAATTTTGCGCGACCTCGAAGAAATTCTGGCGAACTTCCGGCCGACGCACGTCTTCACCTCCCATCCCGCCGATTTCAATCGCGACCACCGCGCGCTCTATCTTTTCACACGCGTGGCCCTGTGGAACACCCAGACCGAGCGACCGCCGCAGCGGTTCCCCTATCTCGTTCACCATCCGACGTGGCCGACGCCCCGAGGCCTGCGCATGGACGACCCGCTCCTCCCTCCGGCGGCGCTCACGGGGCGCGTTGCGTGGACCTCGATTCCGCTCACGAAGGAGCAAGCCGCGCGAAAGCTCGCGGCGATCGAGGCGCACAAGTCGCAATTCGCCTACAGCGCGCGTTACTTGATGTCCTTCGTGCGCGCCACCGAACTCTTCGGGGATTTCACGGGGCCGGCCAACGACGAGGTGGCGGTCGGCAACCTCGAAGAAGCGGACGTGGACGTGGACGAAACGGAACGCGTTGAAATTGACCAGCGCGATGCCCGCATCGAAAACGGTCATTTCATCGTCACGTTGAGGTTTTCGCGACTGCTCTCGGAGCCGGCGCGCCTCTCGCTCCTCGCCTTCGGTTATCGAAGCGATGTGCCCTTTGAGAAAATGCCCAAAGTTCACGTTGTCGTCACGAGCACAGGGCACGCGGTTTTCGATCAAAGGCAGCGCATGGATCGCGGCGTCGCGCAGATCGCGCGCGCCCAACGTTCCATCACGATATCCATCCCGATGACGACCTTGGGCAACCCGCAACGCGTGCTGACAACGGCGCGAACGCTCACAAAAGCCGGACAGTTCGATGGCGTGAGTTGGCGCGTGTTGGATGCCGCGCGGCCCTGATGCCGAGCGCAATCACTTTTCGCGAATCAGGTCGTAGATGTTCAGATAATGCTGCGCCGGATGGTTCCACGAATAATCGTAGCGCATGCCGTTCTGCATCAGCTCGCGCCAGTGCTGCGGATAATTATACCACATGCCGATGGCGCGGCGGAGCGCGGACTCAACGCCGGACTGGTTGAAGTCCTTGAACGTATAGCCGTTGCGTTCGTGATAAGGGCGATGCGCGTAGTTCGCGTCGAACACCGTATCGGCGAGGCCGCCGGTTTCGCGCACGACGGGCACCGTTCCATATTTCATGGCGATCATCTGCGTCAGGCCGCACGGCTCGAATGCGCTGGGCACCAGAAGCATATCGGCGCCGGCATAGATCAAGTGCGCAAGATATTCGTCGTAGCTCAATTCAAGATGGCAATCCGGATTGTCGTTGAGATGCCGCTTGAGGCTCCAGAAATCCTCCATGATCTTGGCGTCGTTGCCGAGGCCGAGCAGCACAAATTGGCAGCCGTTGGCCAGACAGTAGAAAATGGCGTGGCGGATCAGTCCAACTCCCTTCTGCGGGTCCAACCGGGAGATGACGGCGACAATTGGTTTGAATCCGCCGCCGAGCCAGAACCGCCCGCGCAACGCCTCCTTGTCGGCAAATTTTGCGTCCAGGTTGCCGGGCGAATATTTGTGGGGAATGAAGCGATCCACCTCGGGATTCCACTCGTTGTAGTCAATGCCGTTGAGCACACCGCCGACTTTTCCGCCGTGGTGGTTGAGCGCGCCTTGCAAGCCGTGGCCCAAATTCGTGTGCCGGATTTCGTTCATGTAGGTCGGCGAAACGGTCGTCGTGAAGTTGGAATAGACGATCGCGCCCTTCATCAGATTGATCGCGCCGGGATAGCGCGGATCGGCGAGGCGGTCATGGTTCATGTACCACGCGGGATGGAGCCCCACCTGGCGCAGGATGAATTCCCCGGTGATCCCCTGATGCTGGATGTTGTGAATCGTGAAGCACACGCGGGGATGCGTCATGCCAAACCCTTTGTAGGTTTCATAGAGCATGAGCGGGACGAGGGCGGTCTGCCAATCGTGCACATGGATGATGTCCGGGTGCTTCCCGGTTTTCAGCATGAATTCGAGCGCGGCCTTGCAGAAAAACGCGAAGCGGTCGGGGTCGTCGGCGTTGCCGTAGATGACGCCGCGGTTGAAGAAATTTTTGAAGAAGTGCGGCTCGATGAAAAACACCTTCAGGCCGTCCACAAATCCGAAATACACATCGCAATGCACCCAGAAATGGTGATAGGGCACCCACAGATCGCTGTAGCACTTCGTGTAGCCCCAGACGCGCTCCATCTTCATCACGTCATAGCGCGGAACAATCACCTCCACATGGTTGCCGCGAATGCCGAGTTCGCGGCCCAGGCCATACACGACATCCCCGAGGCCCCCCGCCTTCGCAACGCCCGCCAGTTCTGATGCGATGTGAACAATGTACATTTGCGTCTCTCGAAATCGTGTTGCCTAAAACCGGAATGTGTCAGGTCTTCCCGCTGATGAAAAGCGCTCCGTTGAAACTCCGCTCACTTTAGTTGAATGATCTCTTCGATGACCTCCGCATGTCTGAACAGCCGCGGATACAGGTCAATCATGACTTCTTGATAAGCTTCGCTCCACGGCACGTGCTCGCTCCAGCAAAGAATGTCCGCGATCATCGAAGCCGTCAGGCAAATGTCGCGCGCCTTGCGCCGCGCAGGGCGCGCGCTGGCGAGCAGAAAATCCACGCGCTCCATGAGGCGCAAGTCATTGTGCAGATATCCGCCTCCGCCCGCCTGACCGGAGAGCACGCGCGCGATCAGCGACCAATGCTGGCCGCGCAACGTATGCAGCGAAGGGGGAAGCCGCCCGTAATTCTCCAGCGCGGCGATCTTGTCCAGCACCGCCGCGCCGTCGGGCAATTCATGCGCCAACCGCACAATGACATCCCCATAATTTTTTTCCCACAGGCGGTGTTCTTCTTCTTCCGACAAGTCCCGGTTTTCGAGAATGCGACACGCCTGAATCTCGGCGTAGATAATGTGATCCACGAGATACGACCCCAGATAGGCCACGGTGATCGCCTTCTCGACGAGCGTTCGCTCGCGCGCCACCACATCGCGAATGCGCTGGCGAAGATAACGCCCGAAACCCCGATTTCTCGGATTGCCCACCATGCGGAACAACCGCATATACGACCGCGCGCGCAGCGCGTGCACCAGTGGAGGGGGGAGAAGTTGTGCCGTTTCGGACATGAGCCTGACCCGTCCGGCGTTCGCGCCGGTCCTATTTGGCCTTGCCTCCCGGCGGCGCGCCTTGCGCCGACGCCGTCGCCGCCGCGGGAATTTGCTTCGCGGGTTTCGACTCCTCCTTCGGTCCGCTGCCCGGCACGTACCGAATGAAAACGCCGCCGAGCGGCGGGAGGGCGATCATGACCGAATGGTAATGGCCATGCCACGACTTCGGCTCCGTCTTCACCGTCTTGAACTGGCCCGCGCCGCTTCCGCCGAATTCCGCCGCGTCGGTGTTCAACAGCAGTTCATATTCGCCCGGGTGCGGAACGCCCAGCCGGTAACCGTGGCGCACGACCGGCGTGAAGTTGAACACGCCGGACACCAGATCGCGGCCGCCCTTCGTCTTTCGCATGAACGCAATCACGCTGTTATCCGCATCGCGAAAATCCACCCACTCAAAACCCTCCCAGTTGAAATCCACTTCGTAGAACGCCGGCGTCTTCTTGTAAACATCGTTCAGCGCGCCAAGGAAAACCTGGAGTTTGGCGTGCGACTCATGCTGCAAGAGATGCCAGTCCATGCTCTCGCGATAGTTCCACTCGCTCCACTGCCCGATCTCCGCGCCCATGAACAAAAGCTTCTTGCCCGGATGCCCATACATGAACGCATACAGGCAGCGAAGGTTCGCGAACTTCTGCCACAGGTCGCCGGGCATCTTGCTCAACATGGAACCTTTGCCGTGCACCACTTCGTCGTGCGAAAAGGGCAAAATGAAATTCTCGTTGAAGGCATAGAGCAGGGAGAACGTGAGGTTGTTGTGGTGGAACTTTCGATACACCGGATCCTTCGTGATGTACTCCAACGTGTCGTGCATCCAGCCCATGTTCCACTTCAAACCGAAACCCAACCCCCCGAGATAGGTGGGCCGCGACACCATCGGCCACGCCGTGGACTCTTCAGCGAAGGTCAGAAAACCCGGGAACTCCTGATGGATAACCTCGTTGAATTTCTTGATGAAATCCACGGCCTCCAAATTCTCGCGCCCGCCGAATTGATTGGGAATCCACTCGCCCGCCTTGCGGGAGTAGTCGAGGTAGATCATGGAGGCGACCGCGTCCACACGCAGTCCGTCAATATGGAACTGCTCCGCCCAATACACCGCGTTCGACATCAAAAACGAGCGCACTTCATTGCGGCCATAATTGAAAATGAGCGTCCCCCAATCCCGATGCTCGCCCTTGCGCGGGTCCGCATGTTCGTAAAGATGCGTGCCGTCGAAATAGGCCAGACCGTGGCCGTCCTTCGGGAAGTGCGCCGGAACCCAATCCAGGATCACCCCGATCCCCTCCTGATGGCAGCGGTCCACGAAATACTTGAAGTCATCCGGCGTGCCGAAGCGGGACGTCGGCGAAAAATATCCGATCGTCTGATAGCCCCACGATCCGTCAAACGGATGCTCCGAAATCGGCATCAATTCAACGTGCGTGAAGTTGAGTTTCTTCACATGCGCCAGCAACTCATCCGCCAATTCGCGATAGGTCAACCAGCGATTATTTTCGTCGGGCCTGCGCCTCCACGATCCCAAGTGGACTTCATACACACTGATCGGACGCTCCAGCCAATTGGTTTTCGCCCGCTGCTCGATCCACGCCGAGTCCTTCCAGGTATACTTCGAATTGTCCCAGACCACTGACGCCGTTTTCGGGCGCAGTTCCGAAGCGAACCCATACGGATCCGACTTCTGCCCGAGGTAGTCCATGGGTCCCTTGATCTCGAATTTGTAGAGGTCGCCCGGCTTGAGGTGAGGCACAAAGACTTCCCAAACCCCGGAATTGCTGCGGCGCTGCATCGGCTGATGAAGGCCGTGCCAGTTATTGTAGGCGCCGATCACAGAAACGCGCAGCGCGTTCGGCGCCCAAACCGCAAAATGAACGCCCTCCACACCATCCACAACCGCCGGGTGCGCGCCCATTTTCTCGTAGGCCTTGAAATTCGTGCCCTCGTTGAAGACATGAAGGTCAAAATCCGTCAGGCGAAATGGAAACCGATACGCATCCTCCACCTCCCACACATGATTATTCAGCCCCGTCACCCGGAAGCGATATTTGAACAACTTGCGATTGGGAAAGATGTATTCAAACAGGCCGTCCTTATGGAGACGCCCCATTCGGTAGGTCGTGCCATCCGCCACCACATCTACCGAAGCCGCAGAGGGTTGCATGGTTCGGACCACCACATCCTCGCCGTGCGCGCCACACGGATGAATGCCCAACACATCGAACGGCGATCCGTGGTAGCCGTACACCAAAGCCTTGATGGCATCGTCTGATAGAGAAGTCTTCATGCAGTTACACACGTCCAATCATCGGGAAACACCTTATGTGATGAGTCTGAAACTTCTTAATACATTTTTTGCTGTATTGTCACGATTAAACCTTATCGTGCGTGCCCCATGAACTGGATATTGGATCTTTTTACCGGCCATTCGATTGCGCACACCGTCCTCGTGTTGAGTTCCGCCATCGCGTTGGGGGCCGCCCTTGGCAGCATCCGCGTGTTCGGGATCAGCTTCGGTATTGCCGGCGTGCTCTTCTCAGGACTGGCCTTTGGACATTTCAAGTTCACAGTAAACGACGAGATCATTGAGTTTGCACGCGAATTCGGCCTGATTCTCTTCGTCTTCACGATTGGCCTGCAAGTCGGTCCAAGCTTCTTCGCCTCGCTCCGCAAACAGGGGCTGAAACTGAACCTGCTTGCCGCTTCGGTTGTCCTCCTCGGCGTTGCGATTGCCGTCGGCATACACTTCTTCGCCGGAACCTCCATCGCAGCCGTCGTCGGACTTCTCTCCGGCGCCGTCACCAACACACCCGGCCTCGGCGCCGCGCAACAAGCCCTCAAGGAGGCGCTGCCGAACTCCCCCGATGCCGCCGACATTTCCGGCATGGCTTACGCTGTCGCCTATCCCTTTGGTGTTTTCGGCATCATTCTCGCCATGCTCATCGCGCGCGCCTTCTTCCGCGTGGACATTCCCAAAGAAACCGCCGACCTTGAAAAAGAACAAGCCCCCGCCGAACTGATTCCAAACAACTTCAACATCAGCGTCACCAACGCGAGACTTCAAGGCCAGGAAGTGCGCGCCCTTGCCGGCTTGGTTCAAGCCGACTTCGTCATCTCGCGCCTGCTCCGCTCCGACAAAGTCATGCCCGTGGCCGCCGACACCCGCCTTGAACTCGGCGACGTTCTCCACGTCGTCTGCACGCGTGAAAACGCCGAAAAGCTCGCTATTGTCGTCGGCGACATTTCGAAGCTCGACGTGCGAACCGTTCCCAGCACACTCACCGCTCGCAACATTCTCATCACGCAAAAGAGCGCCGCCGGGCAAACCATTCGCGACCTCGATCTCATCGAGCGATTCGGCGTCACCATCACCCGTCTCCACCGCGCCGGCATTGAACTTGTCGCTCGCGCCGGCATGCGATTGAACTTTGGCGACCGCGTCACCGTTGTTGGCGACGAGGCCTCGATCAAAAATGCGGCCGCCGATCTCGGCGACTCGCTGAAAGCCCTGAATCACCCCAACATCCTCCCGATCTTCATCGGCATCATTTTGGGCGTCTTTCTCGGCAGCATCCCCTTTCGCATTCCCGGCGTTGTCGCGCCCGTCAAACTCGGACTCGCAGGCGGCCCGCTCCTCGTCGCCATCCTCCTCAGTCGAATCGGCAAAATTGGGCCTGTGGTTTGGTATCTGCCGCAGAGCGCCAATCTCGCCCTCCGCGAAATTGGCATCACGCTCTTTCTCGCCTGTGTTGGATTGAAATCCGGCGGCAACTTCATCGCCACACTCACGCATGGAGACGGACTACTCTGGATGGCGTATGGCGCCATCATCACCCTGCTACCCCTTCTCATTGTTGGCGCCATCGCGCGAATGGCGTTCAAACTCAACTTCCTATCGCTCTGCGGTCTCCTCGCCGGCAGCATGACCGATCCCCCCGCCCTTTCCTTCGCAAATCAGATCACAGCCTCTGACGCCCCATCCGTCACCTACGCCAGCGTCTATGCCCTCGTCATGTTTCTCCGCATACTGACCGCGCAAGCCATCGTCCTCATGCTCAGCTGAACTTTCAGCTCACGCCACCGGCATCGAAACAGAACTGGGCGCGTTTGCTTGGCGCACGACGCCGCCATGCGTGGCGCAAAATCAATCACTTGGGCAACGGCCCGACAATGGGCTGATTCCGGAAGAAAGTTTTTGAAAATTGTGTTCAACAGAGCGAAAGCAAAGCTTGTCGAAAGTGTTCAAGTCGCTATTTTCCGGCCTTTGCTTAAAGGAGGTTGCGTTATTCATGATTAGTGTTCGCAATCTGGCCAAATATTTTGGCCGGCGCCAAGCCGTCAAGGGCGTGTCATTCGATGTGCAGCGCGGGGAAGTGCTCGGTTTCCTCGGCCCGAACGGCGCGGGCAAAACCACCACCATGCGCATGATCACCGGCTTCCTCCCTCCCACCTCGGGCACAGCAACTGTAAACGGCTTCGATGTCGTGGAGCAACCCGTCGAGGCCCGTCGGAACATCGGCTATCTCCCGGAAAATGCGCCCAGCTATGGCGACATGACCGTCCGGGGCTTTCTCCGATTCGCCGCAGAAATGCGCGGGTTCCAAGGCTCGGAACGCAACGCGCGCGCCGACGCCGCGATGGAACGAGCCTTCCTCACCAACGTGCAGCATCAAATGATCGAAACACTTTCCAAAGGCTATCGGCAGCGCACCTGCTTCGCGCAGGCCATCCTCCACGACCCGCCCGTGTTGATCATGGATGAACCCACCGACGGGCTCGATCCCAACCAGAAACATGTGGTGCGGACGCTCATCAAGCAAATGGCCGCGCAAAAAGTCATTATTCTCTCCACGCACGTGCTGGAAGAAGTGGAGGCGATTTGCACGCGCGCCATCATCATCAGCAATGGGAACATCGTCGCCGACAGCACGCCCTCCGCGCTCAAACAAAAGGGATCGCTCGATCAAGTGTTTCGCCAGCTCACCTCCACCGCGGATGTTTCACCGGAGGCCGGACGATGAAAACCTGTCCCTCTCGAGCCATTGCCAAACGGGAACGGGCGGCCTATTTCAACTCGCCGGTCGCCTATGTCTTCATCGTCATCTTTCTCGCGCTCGCCGGATTCTTCACCTTCAACGTGAGCCATTTTTTCGACGCGCGCCAGGCCGACCTCAAAAGTTTCTTCTTCTGGCATCCCTGGCTCTATCTGATGCTCGTGCCCGCCGCGGCCATGCGGCTCTGGGCGGAAGAACGGCGCTCAGGCACGATTGAACTGCTGCTCACGATGCCCGTCACGGCCCGGCAAGCGGTCCTCGGAAAATTTGTCGCCGCGTGGCTATTCCTCATCCTTGCGCTCGCGCTGACCTTTCCCATGGTGATGACGGTGGCCTATCTTGGCCATCCCGACTACGGCCCCATCGCGTGCGGATACTTCGGGAGCATTCTGCTGGCGGGCGCGTTCGTCTCGGTCGGCATGTTCACTTCGGCGCTGACGCGAAACCAAGTCATCAGTTTCATCCTCGCCGTCGTCATCGGCCTCTTCCTCATCCTCGCGGGTTTCCCGCCCGTCACGGATTTTCTCTTGCGCATCGCCCCCGAGTGGCTCGCGGCGGGCGTGGCGCAGGCGAGCTTCATCACGCACTTTGAATCCATGCAACGCGGCGTGCTCGATCTGCGCGATGTGGTGTATTTCGCGAGCGTGATGGCCTTCATGCTCTTCGCCACGCAGATCGTCATCGAAAATCGCAAAGGAAAATAGCGAATCTCACGGAAACTTCACCGCATGAAAAATCGTTTCACAGGACTCCTCGGCGTACTCGTTTTCCTCGGCATCGTGGTCGCGCTGAACGCGACCATCAGCCCATTGCGCGTCCGCAAAGATTTCACGAAGGAACAGCTCTACACCCTCTCCGACGGCACGCGCCGCCTGCTCGCAAACCTTCCGCACGACGTCGCGCTGAAATTCTACTTTTCGAAATCCGTCAGCGGGCTTCCCATGCCGATCCAACAATATGCGCGGCGCATTCTCGACCTTCTGCGCGAATACGAATCCGCCGGAGGCGGCCACGTCGTGATCGAACAATACGACCCCAAACCCGACTCCGACGAAGAGGAATGGGCGCAGCGTTACGGCATCCAGCCTCAAAACCTCGGCAGCATGGGCCTCTCCGAACCGCTCTATCTGGGCATCGTCGGCGTCTCCGGCTCGCGCGAGGCGGCCATCCCCTTCATCAGCCCCAACGAAGAACCCCGAATCGAATATCTCATCACGCGCCTCGTGACCGAAGTCACCACGCCGCAAAAACCGCGCCTCGGCATCCTCTCCTCCCTCCCCGTCATGGGCATGGGCGGCATGTCCTTCATGCAGCGCGGCACGGACCCGTGGGTCTTTATTCAAGAACTTCAAGGGCAATACAACGTCGTCGCCGTCAGCCCGGCGGAAAAAGTCATCGCCGACGACATCCAAACCCTCGTCGTCATTCATCCCAAAAAACTCGAACCCAACACGCTCTTCGCGCTCGATCAATTCGTCCTCCGCGGCGGACGCCTCGTGGTCTTTGAAGATCCGATGTGCATGGCGCAGGCGGAAATCATGCCCAGCAACGACATGTCGGGCATGTTCGACAACGCCTCGGACCTCAACGATCTAACCCGCTCGTGGGGCGTTGAGATGCGTCCGGGCAAGGTCGTCGCCGACCTCAAATCCGCCACGCAAGTGCGCTACCAGGACGGGCGCAGCCAACGCAACCCCACCTGGCTTTCGCTCCGCGCCGACAATATGGCGCGCGACGAAATCGCCACCGCGTCCCTCAACTTGGTCATGATGCCTTTTGCCGGCGCGTTCGCCATCCAACCCGTGGAGGGCCTCACCGTGGCGCCGCTCATTCAGGCCGCGCCGGGCGCGGGCGTGATGGACTCCATCGCCGCCTCCATGGGATCACCCGACACCGCGCCGCAAATCGAAGCGATCTCCAACCAGATTCCCCTCGCCCTCCGCATCGCAGGAAAATTCAAAACCGCTTTCCCGAACGGACTCCCCAACCCCGGCCCGGCCAGTCCGCCGCCCGCGCTCAAAGAAAGCGCCACCAACGGCGTGGTCATCCTCGTGAGCGATGTGGACTGCATCTATGACCGTTTCGCGGTCGAGCGCTTCGGACGCATCCTCTATCAACTCTCCAACGACAACATCGCCTTCGGCATCAATGCCATCGAGCAAATCAGCGGCAACCCCGCCCTGATCGCGCTTCGCAGCCGCGGCTCCTACGAACGCCCCTTCGACCGCGTCATCGCCATGGAAGCGCGCGCGGAATCGAGCTGGCGCGACGAAGAACTCAAATTGCAGGAACGTCTCCGCGAAACGCAAACTCGCCTCAACGAATTGGAATCGAACAAAAACGGGCAGGACCAGAAGTTCGTTCTAAGCCCGGCGCAGCAAAAAGAAATCGCGAAATTCAGGGAAGAATCCTTCCAGACAAAAAAGCAGCTCAAGGAAGTTCGCAAAAATCTTCGCGCCGACATTGAACAACTCGACACGAAAGTAAAAATCTTCAACATGGCCGCCATGCCGCTCGCCGTCGCGATCTTCGGCATCGTGTATGGCCTGCGCCGGCGCCGCCAATCCACCACCTGACCGGAAAGGCTCACGCATGAAACTCAAAAACCTGTTCTTCCTCCTCGTCGTCTTCATCCTGCTCATCGCGCTCTCCCAGCTCGCGGAACGCAAAACCGCCATTCGCAAAGGCCCGCCCGCCGACACGGCCATTCTCAACTTCGATGTGAACAGCATCGAACGCATCACCCTCGCCTCCGCCTCGCAACACGTCGCGCTCGCCAAGTCGCCCGAGGGCGCATGGGTCGTCGAAAACCTGAAAAACTATCCCGCCAACTTCGATCAACTCGCGGGCGAACTCCGCAAACTCGCCGACCTGAAAGGCGAGCCACGCGCCGCCAACGCCGCCCTCGCCGAAGACTTCGGATTCGACCCCACCAACAGCGACGATCTCAACATCAAATTTGAAGCCGCCGGCGGCAAGCCCTTGGGCTCCATCGAGGTCGGCAAGTCGCGCATTTCTGAAAGCCGCGGATTTCCGGACGCCAGCTATGTGCGCACCGGCGGCGGCCAGACTTTTCTGGTCAACCAATTCCTCGGCGGCATTCCGCGTTCCCCCGACGAATGGGCCAATCGCAAACTCCTCGAAATTCCACCCGCGGAACTCGCCTACATCATGGTCCACCGCGCCGGCGACGAGCCCTACGGGATCCTGGCCGACACCAACGGTCTTTGGAGCATCTCCGATCTCGCCCCCAACGAAGGTCCAAAGCAATACGTGATTGACGACGTTTCCACCGGCCTCGCCCATCTCGAATTTTCGCGCCTCGCCGATCACCCGCTCGAAGGCGCCATCTCAACCTTCGTTGGCAGAACCACAAACGGCCTTGAATACACCGTTCAACTGGCGGAGCCAAATGAAGCCGCGGGCGGCCGTCCCGCCGTCATCACCGTCCGTTATGAAGGCGGCGACACCAATCTGGCCGCGCGCGCCGCGGCCGAAAACGCAAAGTTTTCGCCGTGGATTTACGCGCTGACCGATATCAACGCGATGAACCTCACGCGGCCCCGCAGCGAACTCGTGGTCGCTCCAACCAACGCCCCCGCGACAGCGCCCGACGCAGCTAAGGAGAAGTGAAGGCGGGGCGTTCGCGGCAATCCACGTCGTCCATGAAGATGAAATCTTGGACGGCGCGCTGGAATTCCAAATGCGGAAATGCGCCATCAGGAAAAATGGCCGCGGTGTCGAGGCCGTGCGGCGCGGCGTTGATGACGGGGTCTGATCCATAATAGACGCTGACGGCGCTGGTGGAGAGTTGGAGCGAAACGGTTTTTCCGCTCGTGTAAGATGCGTCATCATGTTCGGCGAGGAGCGTCCGGTTGCCGGCGATGCCGTCGTGCCGGAAGACACGAAACCACATGTTGCCTTGCTTGGGATGACCGGCCGGGCGGCGGCCGATTTCCAGATAGAGCGCGGTGTCGGTGAAGTCGTTGTAGATTTGTCCGGTGAAGTTTTCCGGCATGAGACCAATCTTGGTTACGGCTTCCCAGTCGTCGAAGTTTCGCAACGCGACGCGGACGTCCGCAACGCGGTCGGCGGCGATGCGCAATCGCACGGGATCGTGGTAGTCCCATCGCGGATTGACCCAGCTTTCAGCGCCGGGCCACGTGTTCGGTTTCCAGAGCCACTGTCCACCACTCACGAAAGAGTGGTCGCCGGATTGCGTCCAGAATTGCGTGTTGTCGGCAAAGTTCGCGCCCTCGGGATAGGCGCTAAACGTTTCGTGGAATACGCGGCTCGTGTCGGCGTCCGGGCGCTCGGCCTTGAGGTTGTCCACGAGGACATGTTCATCCGCGCCACCTGCGACAGCATCTTCGAGTTCCAGCACGCCGACCGCGCCGTTCACCCAGGAGTTGAGATTGAGACCATGCGCGCCGGTCCAATCTACAGAGGCGCCATAGGTGACACGCGCGGTTGATTCGTTCACTTCCAAGGCGAGTTCTGCGCCCGGTTCAAAAGGCACAGCGTCGCTGGTGTAGAGCAAGGCGCCGAGTGTGTTGAGGTCCCAGTTCTTCGCGTACACCCGAACCGTCACTTGCGTGCCGGGCATGTCGTCGCGATAGAGCAGGCGCGCGATGACGCCCTGCGTGTTGTATTCAAAGACGCGGCGCGTCACGGCATCGCGCAATGCGGCGAGGTTCAGCGCAACCGCGCCGTTCGCATCCACAACGATGTTGGAGATGGCTGCGGAGAAGCGCGATCCGATGGGGTCATTCAACTCGAATCGGGCGTCGGTGTCCGGACGCGAACGGAACCGAAGTTGGAGTGAGCCGGCGTTCACTGGAAGGCGCGCGAGGTTGGTTTCGATTAGGACATTCGGCCAATCTGTGCTTCGGTTGACCAACGCCGCGTCGTCCAACACGACGGCGCCCGGTGTGCCGGGTTCGTTCAAAAACGCGAGGGTGAACTGGATGGACACGATGCCCGTGGTTGGAGCAGCGCCTTCCACGCGGAGCGGGCTGAACTTATCGTCGCCTATCCACTGCGTTTCCCAGTCGTAGGAATAGGACGCGAGGAGATTGGTTGGGTTCGGCACGGCATCGGCAAAGAATGCGAGGCCCACGCGGACCTTGTTCGAACTGGGTTCCGCTTCGATCGGCCGCGCAAACACTTCGGCGCGCCACAGTTCGCCTTCGCGCACATGGGTTTGGACGACTTGCGTGAGGATCGAGGTGCTGGTTTCCGATCCCGCGATGCCGGGTCCCCAGAGAAGCGCGTGCCAACTGCCGCTGCGCGGTTGAAAATTCGCGCGCTGCCCGTCGCCCGTGAACTCCCAAACATCGAACGAACCGCCGCTGCCTTCTTCGAAGCCAGCGTTTAGGAAAGCCGGATCCGACGCATCGGCCAGCCATTCCAGCTTTGCGTCGTCGAAGTAAACCGAGCCGTCCTGATGAGGATTGGCTTGATAGACGGCCACCAGTTTGACCGCTTTCGTGTTCTCCGGAGCGGAGCCGCGCACTTGCAACAGATGATAGGCGTTGCGCGACCACCACCACGCCTCGACCTCGGTGGTTGCGGAGTCCAGCAAATCGCCCGGCTGCGCGGCGAGGTCACGATAGAATTCGAGCTGTAATTTGATCTTATTATTGTTGTTGGGATGGCCGCCGGGTAACAGCGCATACACCGTGGCCTGCCAGACTTGACCTGGCCGCGCGGCTCGTTTCTGTTCGATGCCGGAGAAGTTGACCGTCGGCCAGCTCGCGCCCTCACCCCAAACCTGTGCGTGATAGGCGCCGTTGCGCGGCTGATAATTCACGCGCTGTCCGTGTCCGAATAACTGCCAGCCGTACAGTTGCGGCCCCCCGGACGGCCCCAATCCATCGAACTCGAATCCGCCGTTGAGACTGTCCGAAAGGATTTCGACACCGTCGCAGGCCCACGTCGTATTCGCGGGCGCATCGGGGCCAGAGAATCGCGAGGCATAGAATTCCGCACGATAACTGGCCAGATTCGTATCGCCAGCATTGCGCGCCAGCACAGAGCGCAACTGATCGTAGTGCGAATAATTCGTGCTGCTGTAGCTCGCCAATTTATCCATCAGCGTTGCGGCGTCATCCACATCCAGATTCGGGACCTGATCCCAGGCTTGCGAACGTTGCAGCAGTCCCCAGTCAGACCCGTAGAGTTGCTTATAGCTCCAATGCGTCCAATGGATATCGTAGGCATTGAATTGACGAGTGTAGTAGTCGAAATTCCGGCGCGATCCCGGCATAAACTCGCCGACAAAGATCGGCGTCTGCCGAAAATGGCTCACATAGTCATATTGTCGCGCGAGCAAATCCGCGCTGGTCTTTTGGACATCGAACGCGGCGTCGGGGAACGGATCCAGAATGTAGCGGTACGGATGGTACTCATACACGACGCCGTGCCAACCGTTGCCCGCGACATCCGGGATGAGCGAAAACATGTCGTTGGGCTGCTCGGGTGTGCTGGTGGCCTGACCAAAGTTGGAGTTCATGACGAAGATCAGGTGGTTATCTCCGTTGCGGCGAATCGCGTCGTAGAGCCGCGCCGTGAACGGCGCAAGCTGCCCGCCATAGTCGGCGATCGGCTCGTTCAGAAGCCCGTAGCCCGCCACCGTGGGGTTCGCCTTGTACCGTTCCGAAATGGCGCGCCACATCTGTTCGACCCGCTCGCGAAAGCAGGGCCCGTTGTCCAGCGTGGGGCCGCACGGATCCGATGGGTTGCTGCCGAAGTCTTCCCAGAGCCGGCTGACGCTGTCTTTCTGCCCATTGTGTCCGAATGGATTGTGCCCACCCGGCGAAGCGTGCATACCGAGAATGACATACAGGCCGCGCTTTCTGCATTCCTCGACAACCCAGTCAAGCACGGCCCATCCTGACTCTTTGTATTCGAATGGAGCGTCCTCGTCTTCGAGGAGTGTTGACGGATAGGGTACGCGTACGACGTTGTAATTCAGGCCTTTGATGTCATCAAGGTCGGCTTCCGTCAGAAATGCATCGCGGTAAATTTCGAGTAGCCCATCGCTCACCACCTTGATCCAGTTGACATTCGCAACCCCGTCGCCCGGCGCCCCATTTGCGACCAGATACAGATCGTGCGCGCCAGAGACCTGCTGCGTGAAGTTGACGAACTGACCACGGAAGTCGAGCCATCCGCCCGTCGCCTTGACCGTGTGCGCTCCGATGAGTTCTCCCGTGGAGCTGCCCAATCGAAACTCGATGCGCCGGCCAGCGGCGCTCGCATCCACAGCCAGGTTTATGACGGCGCCGCGGCTGCCAACTCCGAAGTTCATGTTGCTGAACATCAACCAATCGCCGGGGGCAAAATCGGCGACATGTTTCGCTGGAACGCTGACGCCTTGCATGGCATCGAATTGCTCGGCTTCGCGCCGCGCGATATCGAGTTGAAACCAGTTGAAGTTGGCGACACCTCCGCCACCCGCTGCGACGAAGTAGAGATCGTTGGTCCCGACCACGGGTTCGTCGAAGGCAAGATATTGCCGATCCCATGTGTGATAACTGCCGGTATTCCTTGTCGTCAGCGCGCCAAGCAACGTGCCGCTGGGGCTATCGAGGCGAGCTTCGATTTGCTTGCCCGCGCCCCCGGCATCCACCGCGATGTTCAGATACATGCCGCGCACGCCGACCTCGAAGACCATGTTGCTGAACATGACCCAGTCGCCCGCGTCGAAATTTCCGACATATTCGCCATGGTTTCCCACACCTTGGCCGGCGTCATATCGCTCCGCTTCGTACACGGGGAAGAGGTGGCCGCCAAGGCTCTTGTGCGCGAGCCATTCGCGCACAGAAAATTCGTTCACCCACGAGGGAGAGAACCCCGTCATCCAATCCTCATACACCAGCCACGCGCCCGCATTCACGCCACGCAGACTGGCTTCCCGGCCCAGCTCATCCACGATGTGTCGTCCACTCGTGCTCAAGAATGAAGGGAAGACCTGAACGGCGACGTTCTCCGACCAGCGCGCCTGCGCGGAGTTCCACGATCCGTTGACGGCGTCCGCGACATACGCGCGAACGGTCCACGTGTGATCGCCGAACGGAAGGTCATGATCCACCGGCAACGTCACGTAGGTGTACGCCGCCCCGCCACCGGAATTCACACTGAACTCCGTTCGTCCATAGGACGACCCGTCTTCCGCCACAAGTTCTACGGTCACCGACTGGTTGCTTTCGATCAGCCCCGGCACAAATTGCAGGGGAATCGAAACGGCGATTCCGTTGGTGAGCCGACCGAACGCGGGCGTGATAGACACGGCGGATTCCACCGCCGCGCGATAATAGACGATCGAAGCAGCGCCCGTCGGCGAGAGAGAGATCAGCGACGTCCCGCCGCCTGGCACGACATCGCCGAGCGGCGACCACGAGCCTGTCAGCAGATTGGTGGAGGCTTCGATGCGATAACTCGCGTTCGATTGGCCGTCGAAGGTTAGGTCGAGTCCACTGCCGCCGCGCGACAGCGTCAATGCTTCGGGTTGTGCGGGGTCCGGTTCAACCGACCGCGCATTAAAGAAGAGATGGTAGGGCGCGCCGTTGCCCGCGCTGTCGTTGAACAGCGCGACGCTTTGAATGGGGCCGCCTTCCGCGAGCATACCGAGCCGCGTGAACGCCGCGCCGTTGAGCGGAGCAATGTGGGCGAAGTAAGAATCCGGGCCGGTCAGCGTGAACGCCACCTCGAGGCCATCCGGCGTCCATGGAATTCCCGTGTCCACAAGCCCCGCCGCGTCCACGATGTGATACGTGTCACCCGCGCTGTGAAGAAAAGCGAAGCGGCGCCCCGCGTCCGGGCTGCCCGTATTGTTTCCCGTGCGCAGCGCGAAGCCGACATCGCCATCGTTCCAGCCATTGTCCATGCGCACGCGAAACGAGTGATTGACCGGAAGCGCATCGAGCGCATTGTCATGATTAAAATCGAAGCCGCGATAGGCGGCGGCTGTGCCGCCGCCATGTGCGTAGAGTCCCCATGAAGTCCCGCGGCCTGCGTCAATCGCACCGCCGCTCGATGGGAAACTGTTGGAGGCGGCTGATGCGATGATGAACCCGGCATTGGTCTGATTGAGTGACGGAGAGAGGACCCACGGCGTCAGGCCATAGCCGCCATTTGCGCCATTCGCCCAATCGGTATAGACGGGGTCATCTGACACATCGAACGCCAGCGGCACGGCGAGGGCATGGGCGGCCAACATGAGCGAGAGCGCGACGGTGGCGGCGGTGGAAATAAAATTGTGAGGCGCCATAATTTGTCTCTGGACCCGGTTCGTCGGCGTCGGCTGCGGTTCAGCTCCTTTCTACAGCATAGACTAACCAGCGGCGCCGGCAGTGTCATGTGGAGAGCCGGTATGATTTTGTCGAATTCGATCGGGTCTGCAATGCGACGCACTATCCCTTGATCCCCGTCATGGAGATGCCCTGAATGAACGTCTTTTGCGCGGCGAGAAACAGCGCGATGACGGGCAGGACCATGAGCGTGCTGGCCGCCATCAAATAGTGCCACTCCGTGCCGCCGTGCCGGCTTTGAAAAAATTGAAGACCGAGCGCAAGCGTAAAGTCTTTCTGATCCGTCAAGAAGATCAGCGGCCCCATGAAGTCATTCCACGTCGCCATGAATTGAAACAGCGCGACGACCGTCAGCGCGGGGCGCGTCAGCGGCAGGATGATCTGCCAGAAGATGCGGAACTCGCTGCATCCATCAATCCGGGCGGCCTCCGACAAATCTTTCGGAATGGTCATAAAAAACTGGCGCAGCAGAAACACATTGAACGCGCCGGCGCAGAAAGAGCCGACCCATAGCGGCTTGAGCGTGCCGATCCAGCCCAAGGCGCGGAACAGACCATAGATCGGGACCATGATCACCGGAAACGGCACCATCATGGTGGCCAGCGCCAACAGAAACACGTGATGCCGTCCGCGCCACTGAATTCGCGAAAATCCGTACGCCGCCAGCGCGCTCGACGACACCGTGCCGACCACCGTGAGCAGACAGAGCAGCAGGGTGTTGGACAGATAGCGCGGAAAATATTTCATCGCGCGAATCGCGTCGGGAAAGTTGCGCCATTGCGGGGCGATTCTTTTCTTCAACAAAGACGGCTCGACGACCCGCCGTTCGTTCGCGCCCAACACAAGCACCTCGCGCTCACCGGATTCGAGTTCGCGCAGAGGGCGCACCTCTCGCGTTTGCCCGTCAATCACAACATCATACCGCAAGGGCAGCCAGGACGGCGGCATGGACATCGTCTGATCCAGCGGCTTGAGCGAAGTGGAAATCATCCAAAGAAGCGGGGTCAGGAAAAGCAACGATCCAGCGCACAGCAAGACGTAGAGAAGCAGGCGAACAGGCCAACGGTGTTGCTCGATCATGACGCGCTACTCGCCTCCATAGTGAATGTGCCGGCGCGTTGCGCGCGTTGCCAGCCAGGTCAGCGCGAGGATCACCAGGAAAAGCACCCAAGCCATCGCGCAGGCATAGCCCATTTGGTTGAAGTTGAACGCGTTTTCATAGATGTAGGTCGCATAAAACAACGCGGAGCGGTTCGGGCCGCTTCCACCGAACATGACATAGGGCGTTGCGAAGACTTGAAGCGAACCGATAATCCCCATGATCAAATTGAAATAGATCACCGGCGAGATGACCGGCAGCACGATGTGCCGGATTTTCTGCCAGCCCGACGCGCCATCCAATTCCGCCGCTTCGTAAAGATCAACCGGCACATCTTGCAATGCGGCGACATAGATGACCACCGCTTGCCCGACGCCCCACAACGTCGTCAACACCAACGCAGGTTTGGTCCAACGCGCGTCGCCAAGCCAATTCGGGCCTTCGATGCCGAAGAGCGACAAGGCATAATTGAGCAACCCATAGCTGCCGTTAAAAATCCAAAGCCACAACATCGCGACGGCCACCAGCGGCACCAGCGACGGAAGAAAGAAGCACACGCGAAAAAATGCGCGCCCCTTAACGACCCGGTGGAGCAACAGCGCAATTACGAGCGCAATCGCCATGCCCGCCGGCAACGCCAGCGCCGCATAATAGAGGGTGTTGAGCAGCGCGCGCCGGAAAATGTCATCCGCGAACAAGTCGCGGTAGTTGAGCGCGCCAATCCAAACGGGATCGGAAAGGACGTCGTAGTCGCAGAATGAATAGAAGACGGACATCGCCACCGGATAGACGGTGAAGGCCAGAAAGCCCACAATCCACGGACTAATGAAGGCCAGCCCCGTCCATAGCGTGCGCCATTCACCACGGGTCATTGTTCCCACTCCTCCAGCCTTTTTGCGCTGACCAAATCCCAGCGCCGAAGCATCCGGTCGAATTTCCACTGCACGCGGCGCTGGGCCTCGCTCAACGCTTCCTCCGGAGTTGCGAGGCCGAGAAATACGCGGTCATAGGCGGCCCGGAGTTCTTCATCGTATTCGTTCCACATCGTGAGGCGAGGCGCGGTGCGCGCATTTGGGCTGCGCGCAAGATCGGCAAATACCCGGATGAAGGGGTTGGGATGCTGCGAATAAAATGTTCCGCTCACGGCGAGGCGCGGCGATATCTTGCGTTGCGCGAGACACAAGCGCTCCATGACCGCCGGCTGTTGCAGATATGTCATGAACGTCATCGCCTCATCAGGATGGCGCGAGCCGCGCGGAATCACGAGCACGTCGCATTCGGCCAAGGTCACGCCGGGCCAGCGTTCCGGGTCTATCGAGGGGAGCGGCGCCGCGCCCCATTCGAGCGAGGGTGAAAATTTGCTGATGAAATTATACATCCAAACCCCTTGCAGAACCATGCTGACTCGGCCGGACAAGAAGGCGTTTTGCGGCGAAGAAAAGTTGCCCAGCGAGGAACCGAACCGTTGCATGTTGCGCCGCCCATATTTTTCGGGATAGCTGTCGAACCATCGCAGCGCGGCAACATTTTCGGGAGTGGCCGGCGTGAGGCGACGATCGCCATCCCACAATTGGCCGCCAAACCAATAGCCCCACATGGGATTCCACCAACCTGGCTCGCCGGGTGAAAACCCGAGTCGGTCGAGCTCAAAGGCGCGCCGCTTCTTTTCATCGGGCGTCAGCGCCGAAAAGGGCACGCGCTGCTCCTGACCATTTCGCTGAACCATCACCACGGTCAGCCGCTCGGCCATCTCATCCAACTCGGCCAGCGTTCGGGGTGGGCGCTCCGGATCCAGTCCCGCTTCGCGAAAATGTTCCTTGTTCCAGTGCAGGGCCAATGTGGTCGGCGTCAAAGGCAACGCCCACTGGTGGTCGCGATGCCGACATAGATTCCAGAGCACCGGAACATAATCCGCCGCCGCGATTCCCGCATTCTCGACCCGACGATCGAGCGGTGTCAGCGCATTTTTTTCGGCATAGACCGGCACGAAATGCGCCCATAGCCCGGCGAGGTCGGGCGGGTTTCCTCCGGACGTGGCCAACATCAACTTGTTCGCGATGTCGCTTACGGAAAGCAACTCAACCTTGATCCGAGACTGCGAGGCGTTGAAGTCATCAATGATCGCCTCCATCGCCTCCAACTCAAACCCCGTCCACTTTTCCCAGTAGGTGACGCGAACGCGGCCGTCCTCCGCTTGATCGGGTTGCGGCGCGCCGCAACCCGCCACGACAAGCGCGGCCAGCAGTGGAAGCCATTGGGGCGCAAAGTTCACGTCTGAAGAGCAAGTTCCGCGGGCGCGTCGAGCAGGCCCCCGTTGCTGGCGATGAGGTCACGGTACCAAAGCGCGGAATCTTTCAAGGTCCGGCGCTGCGTGGCGTAATCCACATGAATCAAGCCGAAGCGCTCGCGGTATCCTTCTCCCCACTCGAAGTTATCAAGCAACGACCACGCAAAATAACCCTTCGCCCTCACGCCATCCGCGATGGCGCGACGAAATTCCCGCAAATAGCGGGTATGGAAATCTATCCGCTGTGGGTCGTGCACCTTGCCGTCCACGGAAACCCAATCCACGTTGGTCATCCCATTTTCGGTCATGACAATGGGCAATCCGTACCGCTCATAAAAAAAGCGCGGCCCCCAATACAGCGCCTCCGGCGCGACCGCCCAACTCAGGCGATTTTGCGCATGGCCCTGTTCTCGGGGCGCGGATTCAATTTCTCCATTCGCGTTTCTGCGCACGACCTCTGCTTGATAGATGTTCAGGCCACAGAAGTCGAGGGGCTGCCGGATCAAGGCCATATCTTCTTCCGTCCATGCGGGCGCGCGCGCGCCGTAAAACTCCAATCCATTCTGGGGATATTGTCCGAGATATACCGGATCACACCACCACGACGAAGTGAAGAGGCCGCAGGTGCGAACGTCAAAGGTCGCCTCGCGAGCGGCGGAAATATCCGCAGCGGTCTCCGTGGCCGGCACGCGATGGTCGCCAACGACCGCCCACCCCACCCGCGCAGGTTGTCGGGCATGGGCGCGAATGGCCTGAACCGAACGCCCATGCGCCAGCAGCGCGTGGTGCCCGATCCTCAAGACTTCCTCCAGCCCGAGCCGATCACCCGGCGCGTGGCGGCCTTCCATGTGCCCGATATACACAAAACACTGCGGCTCATTGAGGGTCATCCAATGGGTCACGCGATCGGAAAGCCGTTCGACCACGCATGCCGTATAGTCCGCGAACCATTTCGGCGAATCGGCGTTCAACCACCCTCCGCGAAGATATAGCGAATACGGATAATCCCAGTGAAAAAGCGTGGCCCACGGCTGGATGTTTGCCGCCAGCAGTTGATCCACCAGCCGGTCATAAAACGACAACCCGCGCTCATTCACTTTGCCGATGCCATCGGGAAAAATCCGAGGCCAGGCTATCGAAAAACGATAAGCCTTCAGCCCCATTTGGCGCATCAGCGACACATCTTCCTTCCACCGATGATAGTGATCGCACGCCACGTCGCCCGTGTGCCCCCCATGGACCCGCCCCGGCTGGCGGCAGAACATGTCCCACACCGAAAGGCCGCGCCCGTCTTCGTGCGCCGCGCCCTCAATCTGATAGGCCGCCGTCGCCGCGCCCCAAGCAAACGATGCTGGAAAAGTTGATTTCAAATCGGAAGACATGCCTTACTCCTTTGCCCTTGGGGCTGCTCAATGTGAATTCGCCGGAGAAAGTTGCGCGTCGTCAAATTTCACCGCGCCGTCTCTTGGTCCTTCGCGGGCGGGATAGACGACGATCAACACCCGCAGATTGTTGGCGGCCGCCGTGCCCGCAACGCTCAGTTCACTCCACTCCGAACCTCTAGCCAAATCGCGCACAGCATACGACTTCGATTGAACCGTCACCTGCCGATCCAGCAAGGTGCTTTCCATGCGAAGTTCCACCGTCTCCGCATTCTGGCCGGTGGCCGACCAGTCAACGTTGACCCAAACGGTGAAAGAGTAGCGCGATCCAGCTCGAATGTCCATCAGGTCTTGCCATACGCCGGAGTCGTCAACTTTTTCGACGCGAAAGTGATGATAGGCCAGAATGCTCGCCCCGCTTCTCACGGGTGACCAATCGGTCTCGCGATTGAACCAGTCGCCCCATCGCGCCCACCCGCGCGCGCGATCCGGCGCATCGCCCATGTCTTCGAAAGAGGGATTGATGATCTCCGGCAACGGCGCGGCCTGAACCGCGATCGTCATCAACAGGACACAGAGCGCGATGTGTTTCACTTTTGATCCTCCATCGTGGGGGGGGCGGAAAAGTTCGCGCGTATCTCGCGGAAGGCTGCGGTCGTCAGGGATTCGTTGTTGTCGTGCGCCAACACCGCAAATCCAACCAGACCCGGCGATGCCCCGCCCGGCAGCGAGCGGCGCTCAATCGTGGTCCATTGGTTTCCATCTGCGGACCAAGCGGCCTCCACTTGCCCATGCTGCCCGGTTAAGCGAAGTGAAACCGGCAACGTGCCAACGTGAACGCGCCGCTCTTGCATGGCCGCGCCCGCGGCGTCGCGCCAGCCCCAGGATATTTGCCCGTCGGGAAAAACATGAAGCAACACGAGCGGAGCGCCGGGATCAAGGCTCGCCCGCCACATGAGACCCGCCTTGGCATGCGGGTGCGTTTCTTCCAACGCCGCCATTCGGGCGGAGAGCTCGAACGGAGCGGTCGCCGGGCGCCACAGGAATCGAAACTGGTCCTCTTCGCCCCAGATGTCCCGCCCGCCCCCAAATACATCCATCTCGTTCGATGACCACACCCGCTGGCCGCCGGGCCGCGAGTCGCCGATGTCGGTCGCGGTCCATGGCGGCCAGTCGTCGCGAGCGGGAGGATCCCGGAGCAGAGGCGCATGGTTCGACAATGCGATGGTCTCCGGGGTGGAGTTGGTCAGCGCGGCGCGCAATGTTTCATAAACACCCAATCGCAGGACGCCAAGATTTCCAAACCATGCCTCAACGTCTGAGAGCGACATTGTTTTCAAATTCAACGGCGGCAGCGGATCTTCGTTGGTCACCATATACCAATTGTCCGAACCCACTCCGCCGCGCCGGTTCAGCAGTTTGTAACTCCACATCGTGGCCGCCCAGCCGTTTGAACCATATACGTCATAATAGCGCCGCATCATCTGCGGACCGCCGAGCCGAGAAAACACGACATTGAACTCGCCCACCAGAAATGGCGTCTTCAATTTCTTCAGGTAATCCGCTCGTGCGCTCAGCGTCTTGCCGATGAAGCGTGCGTGCGACTCCAGCGTTTCGCGGTCGCCGAAGAGGCCCGGATAATAATGTTCAGTGAACCCGACCTGCTGCCACCCGCGCGCCGCCGGGTCGCCATAGATTTCAATGCCCGCGCGAGGCCCTGGGAAAATAATGACATGTCGTTCATCCACAGCGCGAACCGCTTCATACACCCGCCCCATCAACTCCACCAGTGGCGCATGATGCTGCTCGGTCCGGTTGTCGCCGAACGGCTCGTTCAACAGATCATACGCGGCGATCGCCGGCTCATGGGCATAATGCCGCGCGATTTCAGTCCACAACCAAACCACGCGATCTTGAGCCGAGCGCGAACTCCAGAGGCGATTCTGCCCGGAGCGACCGGTGCACTGGTCCACGCTTTGCCCGCCCGGAGCGCCGTGCAGATCAAGAATGACATACATACCCCGCTCCCGCGCCATCTCCACAGCGCGATCAAGCCACCGGAACGCGCCCTCGCGCAGCGTCAGCGGTTTCGCATCATCTTCCAGCAGCGTGTAATCGAACGGGACGCGAACGGTGTTGAAGCCGAAACTGCGGATGATATCGAAATCGCGCTCCGCGATAAAATTTTCGCGATACAGCTCCATCAATCGCCACGTCTCTTCCGCGCCGAAGCGCCGGGTGAGCATGTCCATAAACGCTCGCTGGTCGGGAACCTCGAACTCGGCCAGCATCCACATTTCGAGCAAGAGCCAGTTGCCAAGATTGCATCCCCTCAGCGTGACCGATTGGCCTTGTTCGTTGACGAACTGCGCAGCTTCGGCATGAAGCCATGCCAGGTCCGATTTCGCAGAGACCTGCGCGCAGGTCGCGAGCAATGCGAACAGCATCACAAAGCAACTCCCATGACGGAGGCGTCGTCTTTTTTTAGCGCCATCCATTGGTCATCAACGGGGATTCAAGGTCGGCGCCAAACACCGCCGGGTCCAGGAACTTTTCCGCCTCCATCCGGGCGGCGTGCCCATCGGCATATTGGATGATCACGCCATCGTGGGGTAGTTCCCCGCGCTTCCAATCCGGCCACGCCGTGTCAAACGTCACGACGGCAATCGCCGTATGTCCCACGGAAGCCAAATTGGCGCCGGCCGCCTGGCGCGCATTGTAGCGATAGTGATTTGCATTGGGGTCCGAACGCAACCAAGCCTGCTTCACACCGGGGCATCGAAATGCGCGGCTCAAATTCCCCACGGCGCCGCCCGCATAGGGCACCAGCACATCCTGCAGCCACGGCTTGGGCTCCTTCCACAAATAGACTTTGTCCGCGTCCTGACTCACCGCCCACGGCAGGTGATTCTGGTTATCCGCGGCATAAAGCAGTATCGCGGAAAAAATCTGTCGCTGGTTGGACAAACACGTCGCCTGGTGCGAGCGGTCCATCGCCGCCCGCACACCCGTGAACGCCAACGCCGCCAGCACCGAAATGATCGCAACCACCGCGAGCAACTCGATCAGCGTGAACGCCTCCGATCGCGTTCGCGATTGCTTCATCCGCGCGCAACCGGCAGGCGGCGGCGGATGAGTCCCAACAAGCCCGCGCCGCCAAGCAGCAGCAAGCCGACAGAGGGCTCGGGAACGACCGTCAAACTCGCATTGTCAAATGTCGCGGCCTCGTTGAACCCTTGAACATCCGTCACCGTGCCGTATTTGACAATCGGACGAACATAGACGGCGCCAACGGGCGCGGTGGCCTGCATCGCATATGTGTCGTAGCTCGTGAAGGCGGGCTTGAAAATTCCGACCAGCGTCGAAGAGACCAACGTCGCATCGTCCGATTGATAGAACTCCAGTCCGAACTCTGTCGTGGCGCTCCAGTTGGATTCAAAGGCGGCGTCAATGCTGAATCGGTACTCGTTGCCCACCGTGGCCAGGATTCCCTGCTGGAAAAAGCCGCCCGAGTTGGCGGCATTGTCCGCGAAAAATGTCGCGTGCCCGGGATTTCCATTCGGAAAGAAGTCCATGAAGGCCACGTTCCCGTAGCTGCCCCAACTATCCCCGAAACTGGTATCCGCATTGGTGTCCTCGAAGCCTGGGTTTGTAATCATATCTCCACGGGCCAAGCCGATCCCGCCCGCGATCAACACGCATATCGTCAGTATAACCGTTTTCATTTTACTCCTTTTTGTTCGCATCCATCTGACCACATCCATCATTTTTCGCAATCTTGCCGGCGTGTTCGCCGTAGAGCGTGACACTGACGAAGCGGCGCCGGCAGCGCGAAAACAGGCTTCGGGATAGCCTTTAAACATCCTCGCCTCCACCAATCGCACATGCACTTCTTTTGCTCATGGAAAACAGCTAGCACGAGGTCCGCGAAGTGTCATTTAGAACGCGGATATTTTTTTGTCGAAATCGGTCAAGTCTCGCGATGCTGCCGCCGGTAGGCCAATGGCGTTTGGCCGAGGCGCCGCTTGAAAATATCGCCTAGATAGGCCTGATGGCGAAAACCGGAACGCTCTGCGACTTCAATCAACGACATATCGCTCTCCTCCAGCAGGAACCGAGCATGTTCGATGCGAATCCGCACAATCTCATCGTGCACAGATCGCCCGAGCGCTTCCCGAAACCGCCGTTGCAACAAACTCCGTGAAAGCCCCGCAGCGCGAGCGACAGCGTCAACCCGAACCCCATGGCGCGCGTTTTCGCGAATATAGCCAACCGCCATCGCAACCTGCGGATCGCGAACCGCCATCGTGTCAGACGAGAGGCGCGTATGCACGCCGGACGGAGGGATGAGGATTGGGCCTTCGCCCCATTCGTGTCCGTGCATCATCGCATCGAGCAGACGCGCGGCCTCCTCTCCAACGCGTTCGTCGTCGGGTGCAACGCTGGAAAGCGGAGGGTCACACACATTGCACACATACTCGTCGTTATCCACCCCAACCATGGCCACTTCGTCGGGAACCGCGATATGACCCCGGCGGCACGCCTCCAATACAAACTGACCGTGCGCATCGTTGCACAGCATGATGCCCAGCGGCTTGGGCAGGCGCAGAAGCCAGTCGGTCATTTCGCCCTGTCCCCGATCCCACGACCACGGCGAAGGATCGCGCATCACCCATTCATGCACCGCGCACTCATGCCCTTCGCGCGCCAAAGCCTCAACAAACGCACGGCGTCGGGCGTCCGACCATGAAAAACTGCGGATGCCGCAATAGGCGAAATGCCGAAATCCCCGCTCCAACAAATGAGCCGCAGCCGCGCGCGCAATCGCGACATCATCCACATGGACCAAAGGAACCTTGGGCAGATGCAGCGCCCCCAGCACATCCACCACCGGCGCCTTCAGCGCGCGCAAGGCCTTGGCCAATCGCGGCGTCTCGATTCGCGCGATGATTCCGTCACATGTCCAATTTTTGATCCACGGCGGAAAAAACAGGTCGGTGTTCCGCCACTCGTGATGGATGGCCCACGGGCCCTGTCGGCGGGCATACCGCAGCACCCCGCGCACAATATTACGGCCCGAGGCGAACGCGGTCTCCACAATCAACGTGATTCGCGGACGCCTCTTCATGGGCACTCGTTTCGCCACCCGCGCAGGACACTGCGCGGGACGGATGGATGATGACCGCGAAACCATGCTTCAGTTGCTGACAAAGGCCGCCCAGAAAGTCAAGCGCTTGCGGAACGCCGCAGAATAATTGCGCGCCCTGCTCAATTCGAGAATCAGCGGACGCGGGACGTTGGCGCGCTGACTCAGGGCTTCACAGTTCTTCGCGCCCGTGCTACACCCTCGCCGCGTGGCGCTTCTCACGCCGTTGAACTTTAGCACAAAACTGGAGCCGTTTTCATGAGACCGCGATTGAGGCCGTATCTGATCAAAGGACTGGCGTTGAAGAAACTCTATCCGACGATCATGGCCAAACGGGAGGAGATCGTCGCCCTGCTCAACAAGCTACATCCGCGCAGCACGGATAAGGCGCTGATTCGGCTCGGACCCAAGAGCGATGGCGGCTATCTGCTGCCCGATGATCTCGACGGGATTTCGGCGTGCTTTTCTCCCGGCGTGAATGACGTTTCCGGCTTTGAACGCGGCTGCGCGGATCGCGGCATGAAGGTTTTTCTCGCCGACCGCTCGGTTGACGGCCCGGCGGAAAAGCACGAGTTGTTCCACTTCTCGAAAATGTTCATCGGGGCCATGTCGAATGATGAATTCATGACGCTCGACCAGTGGGTGGCTGATGCGAAGTTGGATCCCAATTCCGACCTGCTGTTGCAAATTGATATCGAAGGCTACGAATACGAAGTCTTCCTCTCCGCTTCGGAAACGCTGATGAAAAGATTCCGAATTATCGTGGCGGAGTTTCACGCGCTCGACCAATTCTGGAGCAAACCGTTTTTTAACATCGCCTCTCGCGCGCTGGAGAAAATCCTGCAAACGCACACCTGCGTCCACATCCATCCGAACAACTGCTGCGGAACCGTCATCCACGCCGGACTCGATCTGCCCCGGGCGCTGGAATTCACGTTTCTCCGAAGCGACCGCATCGGACACAGCTCCTATCAAACAAAATTCCCCCATCCGCTCGATAGCGACAACACGCCCAATCCACCGCTCCCGCTGGCTCCGTGTTGGTTTCATGCGGAATAGCGGCGCGCGCACCAGCGCGAAAATAGGTTCTGGGGCAGCCTCCAGTCAGGCCGCCCGCGCGAAACTCGAAATTTCTGGATTTGGACCGCTTTTGCGGGCTACACTCGCAGAAGCATCTATGAACCCGTCTGTTCAACCGCCGATACCGATTTATTCGGGCAACGCCGCTTTTGTGGAGGACCTCTACGAGCGGTATCTGTCGCAGCCGGACTCCGTGGGTCCGGCGTGGCGGCAATACTTCGATTCCATCCGCGGCAGCGATTCGCCCTCTCGCGACACGACGCAGGAGCAGATGCGCCGCATCCTCCGCAACCGTCCGCGCATGGCGGTCACAGCCACCACGCCATCCGGCTCGACAACGTGGACGGATGCGCACAAGCAAGCGGCGGTCGCCCGGCTCATTCACGCTTATCGCCTGTTGGGGCACTTGCGCGCCAATGTGGACCCGATCACCTTGCGCGGCCTGCCCTACATTCCCGACCTCGACCCGGCGGCGCACGGGCTGACCGAGGCGGATATGAACACGGTCTTCACGACCGGAAATCTCGGCGGACGCACCGAGATGAAGCTCAGCGAAATCGTCGAAATGCTGAAAGAGACCTACACGGAATCCATCGGCTGCGAGTTCATGCACATTTTCGATGTGGAGGAAAAGCGCTGGCTCCAGTCGCGGCTGGAAAGCACGCGCACCAATCCCGATTATCCCACGGATGTGAAGGTCCGCTTCCTCGAACGCCTCACAGCGGCGGAGGGGCTGGAACAGTATCTGCACACAAAATATGCGGGGCAAAAGCGTTTCTCTCTCGAAGGCGGCGAGTCGCTCATCATCGCGCTCGACGAGATCATCCAACGCTCCGGCACCCAAGGCATGCAGGAGATCGTCATCGGCATGGCGCATCGCGGGCGGCTGAACGTGTTGGTGAACATCCTCGACAAATCACCCGCCGAGCTTTTTTCCGAATTTGAAGGCAAGCACAACTGGAAAGAGGACGAGACGGGCGACGTCAAATATCATCAAGGCTATTCCTCCGACGTGCAGACGCCCGGCGGCGTGGTCCATCTCGCGATGGGTTTCAATCCGTCGCACCTCGAAATCATCGGCCCGGTGACGGAAGGCTCCGTCCGCGCCCGCCAGGAGCAGCGCAACGACGAAGACCGCAGCAAGGTGATGGCGGTGTTGATCCACGGCGACGCGGCATTCGCCGGACAGGGCGTGGTTTACGAGACGTTCAGCTTCTCGCAAACCCGCGGTTTCACCACGGGCGGAACGGTGCACATCGTCGTGAACAACCGCATCGGCTTCACCACCAGCCATCCGCTCGATGCGCGCTCCGCGCTCTACTGCACCGAAGTCGGCAAGGTCGTGCAGTGCCCGATTTTTCACGTGAACGGCGACGATCCTGAAGCCGTCGCGTTCATCACGCAACTCGCGCTGAACTATCGCATGACCTTCAAAAAGGACATCGTGATTGACCTCATCTGCTACCGCCGCCACGGCCACAACGAGGCGGATGAACCGGCAGCCACGCAGCCGATGATGTACAAGCGCGTGCGCAGCCGCCCCACGACGCGCGCCGTCTATGCGGAGCGTCTCGTGGGCGAGCAGGTCATCGCGCAGGACGAGCCGGAGCGGATGGTCAAGGAATACCACGCCGCACTCGAAGCCGGGAAACACGTGGCGCCCAACATCGTCGCCGGGCACGAACTCGTGCGGCGCTTCGACTTCAGCATCTATCGCAAAAGCAAATGGTCGGACCCGGCGGTGACCGCCATGCCCGTTGCGGACATTCGCCGCCTCGGCCTCGCGCTCAACACGCTGCCCGAAGACTTTGAATTGCATCCACGCGTGGCCAAGATCATTGAAGACCGCGGCAAAATGGCCACCGGCGCGCTGCCGCTCGATTGGGGCTTCACCGAAATCATGGCCTATGCGGGCTTGCTCGAACAGGGCTATGCCGTGCGCATTTCCGGCCAGGACAGCGGGCGGGGCACGTTCTTCCACCGCCACGCCTGCCTGCACAATCAACGCACCGGCGACGAATATATCCCCCTCCAGCACATCGCCGAAAACCAGCCGCGCTTCGCCGTCTTCGATTCCATCCTTTCCGAAATGGCCGTGCTCGGCTTCGAATATGGCTTCAGCGCCGCCGACCCGAACACGCTGACGATCTGGGAGGCGCAGTTCGGCGACTTCGCCAACGGCGCGCAAGTGGTCATTGATCAGTTCATCGTCGCGGCGGAACAAAAATGGCGCCTGCTCACGGGCCTGACGTTGATGCTCCCCCACGGCTGGGAAGGCCAGGGACCGGAACACACCTCCGCACGCCTCGAACGATTCCTCCAGTTGTGCGCGCAGGAAAACATCCAGGTCTGCTATCCCACCACGCCCGCGCAAATGTTCCACCTGCTCCGCCGGCAGATGATCCGCCCCTATCGCAAACCGCTGATCATCATGACCCCCAAGAGCATGCTCCGCCTCAAAGCCTCCTTCTCCTCGCTCGACGATTTGGCCAAGGGCACGTTCAACACGGTCATCGGCGAAACGGATCCGCTCAACGCCGACGGCGTGCAGCGCGTGGTGCTGTGCTCCGGAAAAGTTTACTACGACCTCGTGGACGAACGCCGCGCGCGCAAACTCCAGAACGTCGCCCTCGTGCGCGTCGAGCAACTCTATCCCTATCCCGCTCAACCCATCGCCGACGAGATCGCGAAATATCCGCGCGCCAACGAAGTCGTCTGGTGCCAGGAAGAGCCGCAAAATCAAGGCTCCTGGTACTCGATTCAAAACGCCCTGCGCACCTGCATGCGACGCGACCAAACGCTCCTTTATGCGGGACGCCCGCCGATGGCCGCGCCGTCCGGCGGCGATTATCATCGGCACCTGGAGCGAAAGAAGAACCTGATCAACTCCGCGCTGATTTTGTGCGCCGAAGATCAGGCCGCCATTTCCGCCGAACCGCAACTGGTATCCCGAACCGATCGCAATCCGAGGAGCACGCCATGATCACCGATCTCTCCGTCGGGGATTTCCCCGAATCCATTCAGGAAGGCACGCTCGCGCGCTGGCACAAAAAGGTCGGCGACCGGGTCGCAGGCGGCGAAAAAGTCGCCGACGTCGAAACGGACAAGATCGTCCTCGAAATTTTTGCGAGCGCGGACGGGGTCGTCTCCAAAATACTGAAAAAGGAAGGCGACACGATCCGCCGACGCGAAGCCATTGCCGAAATTGACTCCGAAGGCGCAGCGGCGGCGCCGGCCCCCGCAGCGAAACCCGCCCCCGTCGCCGCCCCTCTGCCGCGGGCAGCGGAACCCGCAACGCCGGCGCCAGCGCCCACCCCCCCCGCCAGCCCAGCCCCCGCGCCGAGGCCCCCGCCCCCGCCCCCCGCGCCTGCGGACCCCATCACCGAACTGCTCGATGATTTGCCGCCCGCGGCGCGACGGCTGGTTCTCGAAAAACGAATCAATCCGAAAGACATCACCGGCACCGGACGCGGCGGACGCATTACCAAGGCGGATGTGATGCGATTCCTCAAACACTCCCCCTACGTCACCGCCCATTACGGATCGGACATGGGATCGCTCCCCGTGGCCGCCGCGCCTTCAGAAGCCGCGCCCGCCCCTTCGGCCGCGGCGGCCGGACGCCCGGAACAGCGCGTGAAGATGACGCGCCTTCGCGCGCGCATCGCGGAACGCCTCGTGCAGGCCCAGCGCTCATCGGCCATTCTCACGACATTCAACGAAGTGAACATGCATGCCGTCATGCAGTTGCGCAGCCGCTACAAGGACCAGTTTGAGAAGGAATATGGCGTGAAACTCGGCTTCATGTCGTTCTTCGTCAAAGCCGCGATGGAAGCGTTGAAAAAATATCCGATCATCAACGCCTCCGTGGATGGCGACGACATTGTGTATCACGGCTACTTCGACATCGGCATCGCGGTCAGCACGAGCCGCGGCCTGGTGGTGCCGATTCTGCGCGATGTCGAAAACCTGTCGCTCGCCGAAATTGAAACCGCCATCGCCGACTTCTCCAAACGCGGCGAAGAGGGCAAGCTGACGATGGATGAACTGATGGGCGGCACGTTCACGATTTCCAACGGCGGCGTTTTTGGATCGCTTCTCTCGACTCCGATTCTCAATCCACCTCAGAGCGCGATTCTCGGGATGCACCGCATCCAGCAGCGCCCCGTCGCCGACAACGACCAAGTCGTCATCCGCCCGATCATGTACATCGCGCTTTCTTACGATCACCGAATCATTGACGGCAGGGACGCCGTGCTCTTCCTCGTATCCATCAAAGATGCGCTCGAGGATCCCACGCGGCTTCTGCTGCAAATATGAGGCTTGAACATGAAGAAATATGATGTGCTCGTCATCGGCGCCGGCCCCGCGGGCTACGTCGCCGCGATCCGCTGCGCTCAACTGGGCATGGCCACCGCCTGCGTGGATGCGTGGGTCGGAAAAGACGGCAAGCCCGCGCTCGGCGGCACCTGCCTGAACGCCGGTTGCATTCCATCGAAGGCGTTGTTGGAGTCATCCAATCTGTATTACCACACGCAGAAGAAACTCTCCTCCCACGGCATCAGCGTCGGCCCGGCTAAAATTGATATTCCCGCCATGATCGCCCGCAAAGACCGCATCGTGCAAACGCTGACCGGCGGAATCGCGCACCTCTTCAAAAAAAATAATGTGGCGTGGATCAAAGGCCGCGCGAAGCTGCTTTCTCAAAACAATGTGGAGGTCCAGCCCACCGACGGCGGAACGGCCGACCACATTTCCGCAACGCACATCATCATCGCCACAGGCTCCGCCCCGCGCGACCTGCCCAACATCCCCGTGGACGGCAAAGCCATCGTGGACTCGTCTGGCGCGCTCGATTTCACCGAAATTCCCTCGCGCCTCGTCATTATCGGCGCGGGCGTCATCGGACTCGAACTCGGCTCGGTTTGGAAACGCCTCGGCTCTGACGTCACGCTGCTGGAAGCCATGGATGTCTTCCTGCCCTTCGCGGATGAGCAAGTGGTTCAGGTCGCGCAGCGCGAATTCACGGCGCAGGGACTGGACATTCGCCTCGGCGCCCGTGTGCTTTCGGCCAAGGCGGCCAAGAAAGGCGTGACCGTTCAATATGAAGATGCCAAAGGCAAACAGAGCCTGGACTGCGACAAACTCATCATCGCCGTTGGCCGAAAGCCCATGACAGATTCGCTGAATGTGACCGAGACGGGCCTGCTCCTCGACGAGCGCGGCTACGTGCATGTGGATGACCACTGCCGCACGAACCTCCCGAATATCTGGGCCGTCGGCGATGTGGTTCGCGGCCCGATGCTCGCGCACAAAGGCTCGGAAGAAGGCGTCATGGTCGCCGAACGCATTGCCGGAGAAGCCGCGCGCGTGAACTACGACACCATTCCGTGGGTCATCTATACGCACCCCGAAATCGCGTGGGTCGGCAAAACGGAAAAACAACTCAAGTCCGCCGCGCGCGCCTACAAAACCGGCGTCTTCCCTCTCGCAGCCAGCGGACGCGCAAAGGCGATGGAAGAAACCGCCGGACTCGTCAAAGTTATTTCGGACAGCCAAACCGACCGCATCCTCGGCGTGCACATGATCGCGCCCAACGCATCTGAAATGATCGCCGAAGCGGTCGTCGCCATGGAATTTGCGGCCAGCACGGAGGACATCCAACGGACGGTGCATGCGCACCCGTCGCTCTCCGAAGCGTTTCACGAGGCGGCCCTTGCCGCCGACAAGCGAGCGCTTCACATCTAGCGCCAGGGTCGTCTTGCGGCGGAAGTCTTTCCTCATCAGGCCGATGAAGCTCGAAGCGAAAATGTGAAGTCAGAGCCATGAAGACGCCGAAATTTACTGGACGCACGGTGCATATTGAAATCCCCCCGGGGGCTCACATTGACGACGAGCAGGTGCGCGCAGACGCCATGCGCACATCGCTCGCCCGCCAGTTGCGCGGGAGCCTTCCCTATCTCGGCCCGAAAAGCACGCCCCCCTTCCCCGCCATTCTGGACTCCGCCTTTGTCACGGCCCTCATTGTTGAACCCAGGGGGCGCCTCCTCGATGCGAACCGCCGCGCGACCGAAGTGTTCGGCTACACCCGGCACGAATGGGGCGATCACTCCCTCGTCGAATTGGTGCTCGGCGCAACGGAACAACTGATCACCGATGCGGACCAGGCCTTGAACGACGGCTGCCACGTGATCGTAAACGCCTACGGCCGCCGCAAGGATGGAACCGCGTTTCCCATCGAAATGACCATTCACCCGTTTGAAACCAACTGGTGCGCGCTGATCCGCGACCTGACCCCGCAACGCGCCGAAGAAGAAAATCTTTGGTCCGTCTACAACGCCGCCCTTCACATGCGCACGGGACTGGTTGTGTTCGATGCGCAAACGATTATTCGATTCGCCAATCCCGCCGCCACCGCGCTGTGGTCCGCCGATGAGCACGCCGATCTCGCCGGCCGCAACCTCCGCGCCCTCTGGAAGCCCGTCGGCGCGCTGGACGAATTGCTCCAATCCGCGGGCGAATCATGGGAAGGCGCGCTGGATGTGCTCTCGCTGGAGGGCCAACCGCTAAAAATGTTCGCGCGCGCCACCCGCACCACCGGCGATGCCATGACCCCCGCCACAACCCTGCTCTCGTTGACCGACATCACCGCGCAACACCGCGAGCAACAACTGCAACTCAAACTCGAAGCGCAGAACGCGATGATCGCCAGCCTCGGCGCCACCTGCCACCACCTCGGCCAACCCGCCGCCGTCGCGCTCGGCAATCTGCACCTGCTCAAAGCCCACACGTCAAACCTTTCGCCGGAGGCCATGGCCCTCATTTCTGACATCACCGCTTCCGTGGAAAAAATTGGGGCGCAGCTCCGCCATCTCAACGAGATGACGGAATTCCGCACCGTGGATTACATTGGCGACCGCTCCAATCCCAACGCCCCCGCGAATCGTCTGCTCGATGTGAAAGAATTCGAAAACTGATTCCGCGCCGTGATTTCGGACTCACACCGGTCCGGGCCGCAGCACGAACATTCGGACTTCCGTCATCTCTTCCATCGCGAAACGAAGACCTTCACGCCCAAGCCCGCTATCCTTCACACCGCCATAAGGCATGTGGTCCACGCGCCATGACGGCGCGTCATTGATGATCACGCCGCCAACCTCCAACCGATCCCAAGCGAGATGCGCCTTGTGAATATCGCGCGTGAACACCCCCGCCTGAAGCCCGTAGCGACTGCGGTTGATTTCTTGCAACGCCGCCTTGAAATCGTGGAACGGCGAGAGAATGGCGACTGGGCCAAAGGCTTCCTCGCAAGAGATGTTTTCATCCGCCGGCACCTTCTCGAGCAGCGTCGCCTCCACCATGCTGCCGCGCCGCCCGCCCCCGCAGAGCACACGCGCGCCGCGTCGAACGGCGGATTGAATCCACGCCTCGACCCGCGCCGCCTCCGTCACTGAAATCATCGGCCCGATAAACGTGTCCTCGGATTTGGGATCGCCCGCTTTCAATTTCTTCGTCTCGGCCACAAGTTGATCCCGCAGCGAATCGTAGATGGATTCGTGCGCGAGAATTCGCTGCACGCTGATGCAACTCTGCCCCGATTGATAAAACGCCCCAATCACCAACCGGGCCGCCGCGTCCCCGACATCCGCATCGGCCTCCACCATACACCCCGCATTCCCGCCCAACTCCAACGTCACTTTTTTCTTTCCGGCGCGCGCCTTCAACGCCCATCCCACATCCGGCGACCCCGTGAAACTCAGAAACTTCAACCGCTTATCCGTGACCAGAACATCCGCTGTTTCGCGAGGGCACGGCAGAATGGAAAACGCGCCGGGCGGCAAATCGGTTTCGGCCAGCACCTCTCCGATGAGCAGCGCGCTGACCGGCGTGAGGCTGGCGGGCTTCAGCACGAAGGGGCACCCCACGGCCAGCGCGGGAGCAATTTTGTGCGCGGCGAGGTTCAACGGAAAATTGAACGGCGAAATGAACGAACACGGCCCGATCGGCACGCGCTTCCACATCCCGAAATAGCCATTCGCGCGCGGCGAAATATCCATCGGCATCACCTCGCCCAGCAGTCGGGGCGTCTCTTCAGCGGCGCAACGAAAAGTATCCACCAACCGCGCCACTTCGCCTCGGCTGTCGCGGATGGGCTTTCCCGCTTCGACACAGAGCGCCTGTGCCAGCTCTTCGGCTCGTTCGACAAAACGGCGCGCGCAGTGATTCAACACCGCCTGTCGCTGGTGCGTCGCAAGCGATCGCATGGACGCCGCCGCGGAGGCGGCCATGCCGATCGCGCGCTCAAGGGCCGAAGAATCCGCCTGCGCCACGCGCGTGGCGATTTCGCCCGTGAACTTGTCGAACACCTCCAGATCGCCGTTGGGAAATTCGGGACGGTTGCCGAGATAATAGGGATAAGCCGGCTTCAGCATCGCGCACCTCTTCATACACGTTAGCCCCGGACGAGCGCGGGGTCAACGCGCCGCGCCGCGCTTTTCGTTTTGGCTGGCCTTCACGGGGCCGCATTGTGTTCCATACGGGAATTATGAGTCGTTTTCTGGTCACCGGCGTTGCCGGGTTTATTGGATCGCACCTCGCGGAAGCGCTGCTGGCGCAAGGACACGAGGTCGTCGGCGCCGATGCCTTCATTCCCTACTATGACCCCGCGTTGAAAGAGGCGAACCTCGCGGAGCTGAAGAAACACTCCGCCTTTCGATTTCACCACATTGACCTGCGGTCCGGCGTGCTCGCGCCGCTGATGGAAGGCTGCCACGCGGTGTTCCATCTCGCCGCCATGCCCGGACTGGTCAAGAGCTGGAGCGACATCGAACTCTATTCCTCCTGCAACATCGTCGCCACCCAACGGCTGCTCGATGCCGCGCGAGACACGAAACTGCCGCACTTCATTCACGTCTCCACCTCCAGCGTCTATGGCAAAGAAGCCACCCAGCCGGAGAGCGCCGTCTTGACGCCCTTTTCGCCCTACGGCATCACCAAACTCGCGGCGGAAAATCTTTGCCGCGCCTACGAAGCAAACTTCGGCGTCCCCTACACCATCCTCCGCTACTTCTCCGTCTATGGGCCACGCCAGCGCCCCGACATGGCCTACAACATTCTCATTCGCGGCCTGTTGAAAGGCGAGCCGTTCACCATGTTTGGCGACGGCGAACAGACCCGCAGCAACACGTTCGTTTCGGATTGCGTCAAGGCCACCATGCTCACGGCTGAGCACCGCGACAAAGTCCTGGGCGAAGTCATGAACGTCGGCGGCGGCGAGATCGTTTCTTTGAATGCGGTCATCCAACGATTGGAAACCATCACCGGCCGCAAGGCGCAAATCGTTCGAAAACCCGCGCGACCGGGCGATCAAAAGCACACCGCCGCAAATATCGAGAAGGCCCGCAAACTTCTGGGCTACAATCCCACCATGCCGGTCACGGAGGGCCTGACGGCTCAAGTGGATTGGCAGCGGGCATCGCTGAGTCTGTAGGCTCAACCGACGGCGCGCCGGATTCGCTCGCCGTGGGCGGCGCGCTGTGCGATGCGCGCGCGGGCAGCGACAACGTGCCGTTGAAAAACTCGATCACGTGGCCTCGCTCAACCAACCAACGCAGCGGCGCGAGCGCCGCCGTGCCTGCCGGTGAATCGGGCGCATGGCCGGGGCAGAGCATTTCCGCCAATTGAACACGGGTGCAGCCGGGATGCTCCTCCAAAATTCGCAGCACGGCGGCGATCTCTTCCACCGCGCGCGAAGGCGCGATGGGGTGCGGCTGAATCGCGGTCACATACGTCTCATGCGATCCGACTTTGAACAGATGCAGCCTCATGCGGCGAAACGCCGGACGAAGCGCGAACGCAATTTTGAACGGCGAGCGGTTTTCGCGAACCCACGCCTCGTGAATGGCGCGCCGCAGCGATTCGTCTGCAATCTCCTGCACGACGCGCGCCGGAATGATCGCCCGCGACGTCTGCGTCACCCATGCGGAACCTTGGTCCGCCCAAAACTTCGCGTCCGCTTCCGCGCGCGTCATCGTCGGCGCATCTGCCGCTGCGCCTTTCGGCAGATAGACCACCTGCCGGCGGGACTGTTCCTTCCACTGCTCAATCAGCGCAGGGTCGCGCACCATTTCGATCTGCGCGCGGTATTCCACCAAGGGCAGGTGCGAAAAGCGGTCGCGGTGCAGCTCCTGCAGGCGCTCGTTAAATCCATGATGATTCGGCGGCCCCAGCAATTCGCCACTGATCCGGCAGCGGCCCACGCAGACGAAACTGCCGGCGGGCGCCTCGCTCTGAATCTCTTTAACGTCGAAGGAGTCCGGCAGAAACTTTCGGAGAATGTGGCCGCGCAATGATTCCGCATCCGACGCGATCACGCCATCTTTTGCGCACTGAAAGAAGCGGAAAGCGACGCCCTGGCGCGCCTCCACCTTGACGAGGTGGAAATCCGGTTTCGCGAGGAGCAGATGCGCGATGTAGAAAAGAGGATACGCGCGGCAGGTCGTATGAAGTTGTCGGACAATCGCGCTGAGCTGCACCTTTTCTGGGATGAACGAAATTTCAATCGGCAGGCGGGCGGGCTGTGGAGCAAAATCGCGACGATCCATCCGCCGCCCGTGCCCGCCACGTCGCTCGCCATCGCGCTCGCGGCGCGGCGGACGCGGGCGCCGGTCGCGATTTCCACGGTCGTCACGCCGGGGCGGCGCTTCACGGTAGTCCTCGTTTGCGTAGGGACTTTGGTCGGCGGGCTGGCGCGCCCAGGTCGGCACGAAATTAAGATTCAGGACCAGATCCTGAAGATCGCGCGGTTCGGATTGAGATGGCGGTGTTTCGGTGGACATGGAACAAGCTGTCGTTGGTAGCATGATCAGGCGGATTTGCCAATTCCGCAATTTGCGCTACGTTATACCCTTATGTTCGACTCCAAATCAGACTCCGCCCGCGTGGCTGCGGAGCAACTCGAAAAATACTCCTCCGCCATTACGCTCTCGGATATGGAAATCTTCGTTTTCCCCGAGCTGCTCTACAGCCTCGTGCTGGCAAACATCATGTCGCCTCGACTGTGGACCTGGCGCGAGCACGAATGGTTTCGCGACATCGAAAAGCTCAAGCCCTACCGCCGCGTTCTGCGCCTCAAGCAATTCATTATTGACCACTATGAATTCAACCTCGACCTCGACACCTGGGGCCTGACCACGAAAGAGCGGGAACTGACCCGCTTCGCGCCGTGGCTGGATGAGAAGATCATCGGCCAAAGCAATGCCCTTTTCGGCTACGAAGGCGACAAATACTACTTCAACATTGATATTCGCCGCCACTTCGGCTTGGACAAATACACCACCGACATCATCCCCTATTGGAAAACCGAAACCGTGGAGGCGATGGACGCCTTCAGGTTCCGTCCTGGATTCACGAGGGGCGCCGGCGAGTGCGTCTCCCTCTCCACGCTCTATGCCGCCGCGCTATTCGTCGTTTGCCGGATTCCGCTCGACGACATTTATCTCATGGCCACGCCGCTGCACTCGCAGAATTTCATCGCGCTGAACGACGGCGTGCTGACCAACAACCGCCGCGTCGTGACAAAGAACATGTGGTTCAACGGAACGGAGCAAACGGCCAAAGCCCAGCGCGCCCTTCGCAACGAGCAAGTGACGATCGTCGCGCACCACACGGGCCACATCCATTGTGTTTATCCCGAAGCGACGATTTCTCCCAAGGCGTATGAGCGTTTTCAGAAGTCGCTGCGCGAGTTTCTCACGACAGAAATCACGATGGAGATTCTCGCAAACTTCCTGCGCGACAACAGCCAGTTGCAGAAGTGCTTCCAACTCAAACACGACCTGCACGGACGACCTCGCTATATCGCGGCGGAAAAAGTTTACGCCTACGAACACGCGAGCCAATCAAAGGTCAGCGACAAGACGCGTGAAAAATTGCTCTCTGAAATTGATGAAGATGAGTTTTTTGCGGAGCCGCTCCCCGACCGCCTCACGCTCAACAAACTCGACGAATTCTTCAGGACCGGCGCGGTGGACCTCTCCGACCCGCAGGATGTCCAGCGTCTCGTCGCCGCGCTGGACTGCCAGTGCACCAAGACCTCGGAAGTCGTGAAGCACCTGATTCCTTTCGCGCGCCTGAATCCCAAACTCCCGGATCAGGCCGGCGCGAAAGCGTTCAAGCCGACCTCCCCGATCGAACTTTCCAACGATTGGAACCGCGACCAGATTATCGCCCATCTCGACGCCCATCGGACCCACCCGGTCGCCGATCTCGCCTTCTATGCGTTTCGCGATCTTTCGCGCACCGATTGGACACCGTTTCTGAAGGCGGCCACAGAGCGAAATCCCGTATGCATTGAAGCCAGCAAACAGCTTTCTGATGCGCAGGTTGTGGATTGCCTCCACGCCATGCCAAACGAATCCATCTATGACGGCTCGCGCGTTGCGCAGCCGGATGAAGTTTGGAATTACACGCGCGGCGACGGCTTTGAAAAAGCCATCTGCCTGGCTGTGATTTGGAAGGCTCGCCACGGCAGCGCAGTGAGTCTCAAAATTGAAGAATCGAGGATCACGGTCACCCAAGGCAATCGAATCGCGAGTTGGATTTCCGCCAAGGGTCTGAAGCTGGACGGCCCAATTCAGCTATGAAATCGCGCAAATTGCGTCAATTCCGGCGCTCCCCGCATTTTCGGCCTAATCCCGATGACCGGCCCGCCGCCGGCGGCACGGATTCTGCTCCCCATGTAATAAAAATGGGATTGCGCAGAGATGATGACGTCCGGTGCCAGATATGCGGGGCGAGCCGCTGAAGTCGGCGTGTGTGCCGATTTGGATGTCGTGGCCTTTTTGAGCCTGCTGGGCAAGACCATCAATTTCACCGGGCTGTATGGCTTGGTCCACAATCTGACCGACACCACGATACGTGAAACTTTTGTCGCGCTCGATGGTTTGCTGAAGCAGCGCCCCGGCATTTCGATCACACTCACCGAAGGAACCCTTCAGGCCGACGGCGCGCCCATTGAACCCACCATCCCATTTGCAAATGTCCTCATCGCGAAACTGCGCGACATCAACTTGTCGGGATTTACCATCCAACGCGGCCTTACGCTGGACGAATTCCGCGCCATCATTCGCTCCCTGGCCACGCTGACCAGCTCCTCCACTGCCGATGCGGTGACGGCGGCGCTGCAAGCCCAAGGGGTGGGATCTCACTTCATGGCCGATCGCGCCGTTTACAAACGCGTCGGCGCCCGCGACACGATCTCGGGTCAATCTCCGGCCGCCTCTCCGGGCGCCGCGTCGCCCATAGTTGTTTCTCAAATGCTCGCCTTTTTAAAGGGCGAAGTAGCCGCAACGAAAGAGCAAACCTCGCAGATGGCGAAGGATTTGGCCGCCTCGCCGGACCGCTTCGCGCAGCTCATTCTCGACGCCGTCCGCGTTCGCCAAACGGCGGCGACTTTTGCCTCAGGCGAATCGCTGGCCGACATAGTCGTCGGCTGCCTCCGCCGCACGCTCGAAGCGGTGGCCGAGGCTCCCGCCAATCAAACTTCAGAGGGCCGGATCAATCTCCGCAAATCCCTCCTCGTGCTTGAACAGTGCGTGCTTGATCGCTTGCACCGGGCCGCGCGCGCGCCCGATCCAAAAATTGATCACGTCATCGCCCGCGCCTTTCGCGAGGCGCAGGAAAATCTGGAGCTGTCCGTTGCCGCTGCGGAATATGTGCGGCGCAAAGAAGCTTTGGCAAAGGTCGAGCAGTGGATGGTCAACTATGCTCGCCGCGAGACGAACAACCCATCCGCCGGCGACGCCCTGAAACAGAGGCTGAGCGCCGCGGGTTTGTCGCCCGAAGGCTGGCAGGAGTTGGTGCTGAAGTCCTCCACCGAAACAGGTTCAAGCGGCCAGGCCGTCACCGGCATCGCGCCGGAGTTGGGCGTGCTCTCGATGCTCCTTTCGCAACTGGACGAATTGATGCAGGCCAATGCGCGCCCTGAGAGGATCGTCCCCATGTCCGAAGCCGCCGTTGACGCCGCCAAAGCCATGAGCGTTGGCACCAGCGCGCGAATCCAACGATTGGGAACAGCATTGAATTTGTCGCCTTTCGCGACCAAGGACCTGCTGGCTGAAATTTGTCAGGAACTGGCCCAACCCATCTCCGTGATGAATTGCACGATCGAAGCCATCACGCGCGGAATTCTCGGCCCGGTCGAAGCGCAGCAGCGCGACATGCTGGGCCTCGCAAAAAATTGCGGATATCGCGTGCGCGACCTCTTGAATCAAATGCGCTCGGTGGTCGGCGTGCCCGCTTCGCTCAAACCCGAAGACCGGAAGCCCTGACGGCTCCGACCGCAACACGCGCGCACAATGCCGGCATTTCGAGTGGATTTTATGGACCATCGAAGGATAGGCTGGGCAACAGATGCAAAATGTATTTCCAATCGAACATCCACTCGTCAAACACCATCTGGCCCGGCTGCGGAACAAAAACTCTCCGCCGACCCAGTTCCGAAATGATATCCGTCGCCTCTCGGCGCTGCTGGCCTATAACGCAACGAAAGACCTGACCGTCGGAATCATCGAGGTTGAAACGCCACTGGCCAAGACGACCGGCATGAAGCTGAATCAGCGCATTGGGCTGGTTCCCATTCTGCGCGCGGGACTGGGCATGGTGGATCCCGTGTTGGATTTGATCCCCGATGCCGAGGTCTGGCACCTCGGTTTCTATCGAGATGAAAAGACGCTCCAACCGGTGGAATATTACAAAAAGCTGCCTCAGGGCGGCGCGGTGGAAGTCGCGCTGATTCTCGACCCCATGCTGGCCACCGGCGGATCCGCCGTGGCTGCGATCAAGGCCGTGCGACACTGGGGCGTGGAGCACGTCAAGCTGCTGGCGATGATAGCCGCGCCCGAAGGCATCGCATGCGTGCATCGGGCTTATCTCAATACTCAGATTTTTGTCTGTGCCATTGATGATCGCTTGAATGAGCAGGGCTATATTCTGCCCGGCCTTGGCGACGCGGGTGACCGGACCTTCAACGCCGCCGCCGGATAGCGGGGCCTTTCCTCGCTCGACCGACGCCCGCTCATGCGCTAGGCTGCGTGGGTGCTGTGAATCCCAATGCTCAGATCACGCTCGTCTTGTTCGACATAGACGGCACACTGCTCGACACGCATGGCGCCGGACGCGCCGCATTTGTGCAAGCCTTGGAATCCGTGTTCGGTTGGAAAGACGACCTCAATTATATTCGCTTTGAAGGCGCGACCGATCTGGATGTCCTGCGTCGCGTCATGGCCCGCCACGGCAAATTGCCCAACAAAGAAGACGAGGCCCGCTTCTTTCAGCAACTGCCGATCGAGATGGAGAAGACCGTCGCCAACGCTCACTTCACGATGCACCCCGGAGTCAAAGAGGCGCTGGAAATCCTGAGCCGCTATCCTAACTATTTCATCGGATTGGTGACGGGCAACATCGAGACGTGCGCCCGCGTGAAGCTGCGCAAATTCGGGTTGCACAATCACTTTATTCTCGGCGCGTTTGGACAGGAGCACGCCGACCGAAATCAGATCGCGAGCCTGGCGCTGGCGCGAGCCCGTCAGAAACTTCAACCCGGCCAGCAGATTGCCCATCGCTTTTTGATTGGCGACACCCCGTCGGATATTGCCGCCGCGCGCGCCATCGGCGCGCGCTGCATCGCCGTCACCACGGGCAGCCACTCACGGGAAGCGCTGGAAGATGCCGGCGCGGATATCGTGCTGAACGACCTCGGCAACGTGAGCGAAGTGCTCAGCATCATCGGATTGGACAGTCCGGGTTAGCCGCGCGTGGTGCGGAGCGCGGTCGCGCACGGCGTTTTCGGAACCAGCGTGGCGCCTCGAATCGCGGCGGGCAATAAGAGGGTGGTGCCGGACGGAACTTCAAAACCGCCGCCCGCCCAATTCAACTGGGCGCAACCTTCCGCAATGAAGATGATTTGAAACGTGTCGGGCCGTTCTTCCAGCGCGCGATCCCCGCGCAGGCGGATTCGCTCGACGCGGAAATAATCGCTGCTCACGATCAGGTCTCGTTCGTTCGGTGCCGCCTCATCGAGCGCAATCGGCGTCAGGCGCGCGCTTTCCTTTTCGCCCCACCGGGCGACGCGAAGCGCCTGTTCGATGTGAAGCTCTCGAGGCTGCCCATCGGCGCCGGCACGGTTCCAATCGTGAATTCGATAGGTGGTGTTCGAGTTCTGTTGGACTTCGTAGATCAGGCACCCGGCATCAATCGCATGCACGCGACCGCCCGGCACAAACACCGCGTCGCCGGCGCGCACCGGCAAACCGTGCAGGACTTCTTCAAGCGTTCCCTCTGCGACGGCCGCTTCAAAACCAGCGCGGTCCACCTCTGCTTTCAGACCGGCATAGACGCGCGCGCCAGGCGCGGCATCCAATACATACCACATTTCCGTTTTCGCCTCGCCTCCAAAGCGTGCGGCGGTTTCGCAGTTGGGGTGGACCTGCACGCTCAATCGCTCTCGCGCGTCAATTAGTTTGACCAAGAGCGGGAAGCGGGCGTCGGAGGTTTCGGCTCCCATCAAATCCGGCCCCCATGCCTGCGCGATTTGGCGCAAAGAACGGCCGGCGAGAGGGCCGTTCGCGGCGATGCTCATGCCGTCATCACGATCTGAAACTTCCCACGATTCCGCGCAGACCCTTGGCGGTGTCTGGCGATTAAAGCGTCGGGCAATTTCGGCGCCGCCCCACACGTAGTCTTTGTATATGGGTTGAAGCAGCAGCGGATATACGCTGGTCATTCGACGCTCCCCCCCTCAGCCCGAAAAATGTCAGGGATTGGATTCGCAGCAGACGGTAAACGCGGTGACGGCGAGCAAATCGCCCATTTCATACGTCGAAATGGACGGTTCGCTCAAGAGTCGTGACGAGTCAATTTGGTCGTTCATACAGTTGCTCACTTTACACATTACAGTCCAGACCACAAGCCCTGACGTGTTCCCATCCACCGATTGATCTGCCACTGCGGCAGAACCGGCACAGCCTCGCTCCAGCCCCACGGTTGCTGCCAGACTGCGTTGTTCGAGCTTCGAAGGATAAACCACTTGCCCGATGCGCGCTCATAGACGGCGATATCCGTCTTGGAATCGCCATCGTAATCGCCGGGTACCGGCAACATGCCCGGCGTTCCGAACTGCTTCTGAATCAAGCCCAGAGTCAGGCTCGATCGGATATACCAGTTCCCGGTCGCGCGATGATAGACCGCGATATCGGTCTTGCCGTCGCCGTCATAGTCGCCCGGCGCGGGAATCGCATCCGCCCATCCCCAGTTCACAACGAGCGATGCGTTGCTGCTGGCGCTCTGTCGGATGTACCAGTTGCCGGTCGCGGGATGATAAACTGCGAGGTCAGCCTTCTTGTCGCCATCGTAGTCTGCGGGCACCGGCACAGCCGTGCTCCAGCCCCAGTTGATGACCTGTGAGATCGCCTTGTTTGTGCTGGGTCGGATGTACCAGTTGCCCGTGGCCGGATGATAGACTGCGAGGTCCACGTAGCTGTCGCCGTCGAAGTCCGCTGGTGTCGGCACCGCTTCGCTCCAGCCCCAGTTGATCACGCGATGCGAGAGGGAATCGCTGCGCTCAACATACCAGGTGCCGGAGGCGGGGTGATAGACCGCCACATCGGACTTGCCATCGCCGTCATAGTCGGCGGCGAATGGAAGGGCTTCGCTCCATCCGTAATCCTTCACCAGCGGGCCCAGCGCGCTGCGCAACTCGTACCAGCGCCCAAAGGTCGGCCAGTACACGGCGATGTCCGAGACGAAGTCGCCGTCGAAGTCAATGGACTGCGGAGCGGAGCAGCGTCCGGGGCCAATCAGTCCGTTGTTGAATTGGCGCAGGTCGTTGGCGATGGAGTCGCCAAGCGTGTAGGCCGCGCCGCCAGGATTGCTGCCGAGCGGATGAGTGGTCAGGAAGTTGTCGGCATCCACAATGCGGGAAGCAATGGCGGAGATATCCGCGCCGGCTTCGGCGTTGAATTTCGCGCCGATCAATTCACGCGCAACTCGATAGGTCACGTCCGTCGTCGTGTTGCAGAGAATCGCGAGGATATTGGACGAGCCGTAGGTCGCGGGTCCGATCTGCAGCGTGGCCACGGGCCAGGTATTCGAGAAGCAGTACCAGAAGCTCGCCGTGCGTGTGCAACCGGAGCCGGGCCGCGTCACGGTCGTGTGCACCGTCGCGCAATCCCACCGAATGCCGCCGAGCGGATCCATCGCCGTCACGCATGCGGTGTTGTCGAAGCTCTGCGTCACGTTAAGCATCTGGCAGGAATACGTCACGCTCTGGCCGGGCAGCAAGGTGCCGAGATTGCCGTTGCAGGCGGGGGTCGCGGCGTCAACCACCACCACATTCGTCAAGGCCACGTCGCCGGAATTCGTCACCGTGATCGTGAAGACTGCGGGCGTGCCCGAGGTGACGGACTGATAGCCCGGGGTCTTAAATATTTGAATGGATGGATGAATGACCTCCACCACCGCGTCGTTCGTATCCGAGCGGACGTTGCCATAGGGATCATGGGCCGTGACCGTGGCGACGTTCGTGAAGTTGTTCAGCACACCGACCACCGTGCATTGATACGAGGTCGAAGCGCCAGCCTCCAGCGATGCGAAGTTGGCTTCGCAGGTCGCGCCCAGCGGATCCGCCACGTGCAGGTTCGTTAGCGCGGACATGCCCGTGTTGATCACAGTGATCGTGAAGGTCGCATTCGATCCCGCCACCACAAGCTGGTGATCCGGAGTCTTCGAGATCGCGACGGAGGACGGCATGAACATGCCGGCATCCATGTTGGTGATGACTTGCCCCGAGAGAATCGGGAACGTCGGCGTGAAGCCGGCCGCATCCACATCGCTATCGCGATCATCACTCGTCGCATTGGCCGGACTGAAAATGTGACTCGGCGGCAGCGAGAAGCCGAGGAAGTAGTTCCCAGGCTCGACATTGGAGAACCCGTAAGCACCTGCAACGGTCGAAGTCGTCACCGCGATCACGTTGGACTGCGCGTTGTAGAGATGGACGACAATGCCCGCCATTCCGACTTCGGATGGATCCTGCACGCCGTCATTGTTGGCATCAAGCCAGACATAATCGCCGATCGAGCCGTATTGGAAGAAGCCCGCATCCCAGGTCATGTCGTTCGCTCCGGACGCAAACACGTTGACCGTCGTGCGGCCGGTGGCGCGGTCAGGGTCGCTATCCACCGCGTCATTAGCGCCTTGATCTCGCAACGTGATGACATACCCGGACGGGCTTCCGAAGCCGATCTGGTAGGATCCCGGCGTGAGATCGCGGAACTCGTAATAACCGGTGGAACTGGAGTTGGTCGTCGCCAGCAACGTGCCGACTCCGTCATAGAGCGACACCGCAACGTTCACCAGACCCGTCTCGCCCGAATCCTGAATGCCGTTTCCATTCACATCGTGCCACGCGAAGTCGCCGATGTTCAGGAGCTGATACATGCCGGCGTCCGAGTCCGCATAGATTTGGCCGGAGGACAGCGTGATCGGCGGAGCGAAGCCGGTGGTCGGGTTCGCGTCGCTATCCTGACTGCCGACAGTCTGGCCTTGCGGCGAGAAGAGATGGCCCGGCAACGTCGTGAAGCCGACGAAGTAAGTGCCGCTCGGCAGATAGGAGAACAGATACGATCCGTTCACATCCGTCATCGTGTTCGTGAGCGCATTAGTCGAGGCGTCGTAGAGCGTGACGGTCACGCCAGCCAATCCGATCTCGCCCGGGTCCTGAATGCCGTTCGCATTCGCATCAACCCACACCCAATCGCCAATGGCCGCGGGTAGGTCCGTCTTGTACGGCACGTCATTCGTGTGCGGCGGAACCGGCGGCTCATTGGTCGGCACGCTCGGGGTCGCTACCACCGTGTTCGTGCGCTGGCTTCCCGCCGTCTCTTGCGTCGCCACAAACCGGACCACAACATCCGTCGTTTGACCCGCCGCGAGCGGACCCACGTTGTTCCACGCGAGGCTTCCGACGCCGATCGAATCGGGCGCGGGTGTTGCATTCGAGAACGCGAGATACGCCGCGTCGTAGGTGTCAACAAGCGGAACCGTCACGAGCGCCACATCGCCCGTGTTCTCCACGCGCAGGCGGAACACCACCACTTCACCCGTGATGGCTGACCGATACGCCGGCGACAGAATGGTCTTCGTGAGGCTATAGCCCGGACGACTGACCTTGTACGGCACGTCGCTGGTCTGCGGCGGAACCGGCGGATAGTTCGTCGGCGTGCCCGGCGTCGCGATCACCGCATTCGTGCGCGCTTGCCCAGCGGACGAGCCGACCGCGAGGAACGTGACGGACACGGTGCGGCTGGAGCCGACGCCGATCACGCCGATATTGTTCCATGTCAATGATCCGGGACTGACGCCGTCCGGCGCCTGCGAAGCCGACTGATACGACAGATACGACGATTCGTAGGTGTCAACCAGTGGTACGCTCGCCAGCACCACATCGCCCGTGTTTGCCACGACCAAGTTGAAGGTCAGCGTCTCGCCGACTTGCGCCGAGCGACCCACCGGACTCGTCAACGTCTTC
>JABLTH010046004.1_pt1 | contig 57923 bp, 70 predicted proteins | sample 7875711 | NCBI WGS metagenome assembly JABLTH01 (sample SAMN14941262, study PRJNA633318) | bioreactor metagenome | isolation source: bioreactor | place: China | collected 2019-03-05 | reverse complement strand
GTTCTTCCTGTTCCATCTCGGCATCCGGGATTTCCAGGAATATTAGGAGTTAGTTATGAAGCGTTATCAATGGATTGGGATAATCCTCTTCCTTCCCATTCTCTTTTTGTGGACATCCGCGTCCACCCATGCAGCGCCTCTGGCGGCGTATTCATTGCCGGAGGGACGCACTTATGACCAGGCTCACAATACTGGCTACATCGACTGGAGTGGTTCTGCCCAGTATGTGTACATTACTCATCGCGATGGATCCTCGCTTCCACCCGAGGAAGGTGGAACATTTTGTGGATCCAATTGTTCCGAGTGGGTCACGCGGCTGGGCAATGGTAGCGTTGCCAGCGGCTCCTTTGACCGCGATGTTTCATACTTCGAGATCATGGTCGGCTTTACGCCTGACTCAAGTGTGGGCAATGCCGTGTTGCGGGCATGTTCCTCTGTGGATACATGGTACTTGCAAACAGGCTCTGGACTCCCAGGGTTTGTGAGTATGGCGATTGCTGTTCCAGCTGGCTGTCGTTCCTGGTCTTTAACCGCATCAGGTGGATATGTGGATTTTCGTTCCATCGACGTGGAATACATCGGTCCACCGTCCACTGCCACACCCACCCCGTCGCGGACACCCACGTTCACACCGACCATAACTCGCACGCCGACAGCAACCTTTACACCCAGTCTGACGCCGACGTTGACCTTCACGCCGACCATGACGTACACGCCCACGGCGACCTTCACCAATACGCCGTCGCCCACACCCACTCCGTTGCCGCCTCAAATTACAGGCGTGGTAGTTTGTGATCTATGGGGCGATGCTGGTTGGTGCAGGGGGGATGAAACATTGGAACTCACCGCCAGTGATCCACAGGGATTTGATGTGACGATCACTGGTGATTTGAACGGTCAACCGTTTACCTGTGGCGCTTCCTGTGACTTGCCTTTGCCAGAAGGAACTGGTACAGCCAACTACACTGTGACATCCACCAGTGGGCGAGCTGCGAGTGGTTCGTCCACCTGGCAGCGGGATTGGACGCCACCTGATCTTGAAGTCAGCCTTCCGCCTGTTGATGGCAGGAATGGTTGGTATGTTTCGGAAGTGGACTTGTCTGCTACGGCAACAGATGTGATCTCTGGACTTTCATCCCTGCTGGCAAGCGCTGATGGTGGAGCAAGTTGGATCACTCCACCGATGCACTTCACAGATGGGTCACATGCTGTCCTGATATATGCCAGGGATGTGGCTGGAAATGAAGTGACAGCATCCAGGGTAATCCGCATAGACACGGTTCCTCCGGTCGCTCAAATCACATCCCATTCCAATGGAGAGGTTGTGCAGGGTGATGTACGCTTCGCTGGAAGTTTGGTGGATGGCATGTCCGGTCCGGATGGAGGTGAAGTCTCGGTTGACGGAGGAAATACCTGGCAGGCAGTCTCGATGAGCGCAGGAGATGGCTGGTCTTATATCTGGCATTCCGGTGAAGTGCCCAATGGCGAGTACACCATCCAGATGCGTGGCAGGGATCGCGCCGGCAATGTTGGCGATTTGGTTTCGATTGCGTTGACTGTGGACAATGCCCCGCCCGCCGTGTCCATCACAGAACGGTGGTGGATTTGGGAAAACGGAACTCTGAAGGTTTCCCCCAATCACTTTCCGATTGCCAGCATCCAGGTGACCATCCGTGATCCGCGAAAGCGTTGGAAGGAGTTGGTGTTGGACTTTGATCCCGGCAGGAATTCCTATGTAGTGAAATGGGATCGGCGCTTTGGGGATGGAACGTTGGCGCCAGTTGGGGAATACCCAGTTCTGGCAGAAGCTTGTGATGTAAATGGGTTATGCGGACAGGATGCGGGCAGGATCGTGATCCCAGAGGTGGCAACATTGACTGCCACTCTGACTCCATCTCCAACAGCGACCAGCACTTTGATGCCTTCGATAACGCCGGTGGCAACACAAATACCGCCAACAACGACCTTGGTATTGAGCACACCTGTACCAGAGGAGATAACTGAACCTGCTCAGTCCTCCCTGCCACTTTGGCAGATCATTGGCTTGTTGGGATTGTTTATGGTGATCGCGTCTGCCAGTGTAGTTGACCCTCGCCCCAAAGCGCTGGAAAGATTGGGTGAAACGTTCAGGAACATGTCTGAAAGCTCAAAAGACGAATCTATTAATAACAAATAACGAAAAGGAAAAGGAAAAGAAAAATGGAAATACTTCTTGCTATTGTGGTGGCATCCGCCGTGATCTTCTTTGGCGCATTGATCAGTATGGGAAACGAACGCCAAAGACGGGCATTAGACAACTTGCGCGAACAGGTCTTTTTATGGGCTGTAAATGATTTGCAGATCAAGAGAGAGAAATTGGCGCGTGATGTCAAGGTTGAACATCCGTTGGGCTGGTTCAAAAATGTGATTTCAAAAACATGTAACCTTGAAGGAGATTTTCAGTTAGTTGAAGTCTTTGAAAGTCCTGCAGTGATGGTATGCACCTATTCCGAATCAGGAAAAAATATTATCCTGACACCATTATCTCCTGATGCAATACGCAGGCTGGCGTATAAGAATCATAGTCGGATAACCAAATTTGCCGATGGAAATCCATTATTGACCCTTCCGCGCAACGTCGCGGTGAAGGAAGTATCTGTGTTGAATGGCGGTTTTCTTTTTGATCTGGAATTACCACTTGCATGGAAGGGGCTGACTGGACGGGATGTACTACATATGGATCGTTTATGGGTGTATGCGTTGCCCTAGTTACTGCACCTGGGTTAGCTTCCTGCCGACCGCTCGAATAACCTTTACCATATCTTTATAGTCGCTTTACACCCTTTTCAACCACCAATCCTATACTGGTGTCATAAAACAACACACAACCGTGTGAAACATCAAAATAGGAGATTATCCATGAACAAAACTTTAAGTATGACCCTGACCGTTATTGCAGTCATTGCGCTGGCTGCAGTCGTCTTCTTCGCGGGGAGCATGTATGCCCGCGCGAACGCCTTTGGACCGTCCATGATGAGCGGTTACGGTTGGAACAATAACAATGCCTACGGACCTTCCATGATGAATGGTGGCGGACCCAATATGATGGGTGGCAACGGTGGAATGATGAATGGCAGTACTGGAATGGGACCCAACATGATGGGCGGATACGGCTACAATCCCACCAACGTTACTCCTCTCACCATTGACCAGACGAAAGCCGCCGCTGAGAAATATATGGCGAATCTGGATAATTCCGATCTGGAGGTTGCCGAGATCATGATCTTCGATAACAACGGCTATGTGATCGTCAAGGAAATCAGCACGGGGATCGGCGCCTTCGAGTTGCTTGTAGACCCCACTTCGCAGATTGTCTACCCTGAGCATGGTCCAAACATGATGTGGAACCTGAAATACAGCGGACTCAATCACCAATACATGATGGGCGTCAACGGTGGAATGATGGGCATGATGGGCGGCAATAATGGAATGATGAATGGTTGGAACAGCGCCACCCCACTAGATGTCACTGCTGAACTGACAGTCACTCCCGAACAGGCTGTTCAATACGCCCAGCAATATCTTGATACAAATTATGCGGGTGCAACCGCCGCGACTGATCCTGCACAGTTCTATGGTTATTACACTCTTGATTTCGAGAAGGATGGCAAGATCATTGGCATGTTGAGTGTCAATGGCTACAGTGGACAAATCTTCCTGCACACCTGGCATGGGACCTTCATCGAGGAAACCGAGTAAGACTCGGACTCAAACTATAAGATGCGCCGAGATAAGCCATTCGGCGCATCTTAATTTATGCAGGTGAAGTTACAATACTGGCAAACTCCTCAACCAATTATCCAACTATAAGAGTAGCACATGACAAAAATCCTGGTCATCGACGACGAGCCTTCCATCGTCAATCTTGTTACCGCCTATCTCAAGCCCGAAGGCTATGAGATTTACACAGCGACGGATGGTCCGTCGGGTCTTAAGTCTGCCCGTGCTTTCAAGCCCGAACTCATCATCCTGGATATCATGCTTCCTGGCATGGATGGAATTGAACTGCTCTCACGCTTGCGCCGCGAATCAGAAGTGTATGTAATTCTGTTGACCGCGAAAACCGAAGAGACCGACAAGGTTGTTGGTCTTTCCGTTGGCGCAGACGATTATGTGACCAAACCTTTCAGCCCGCGCGAATTGGTGGCACGAGTCAAAGCCGCGATCATGCGCATTCAAACGGGATCAGGTTCAGGGTTCGAAACGAGCGTGCTGTCCTTTCGTCATTTACATATGGATGTTGGCGCACGCATCGTTAAGGTCGATGATCAAGAGATTGAATTGACCGCCATTGAATTCGATTTGTTGAAAACGCTGGCTGAAAACCGCGGCAGGGTACTCACACGCGAGCAGTTGCTGGAGAAAGTATGGGGCGGCGAATACTTTGGCGAAATGCGCGTCGTGGATGTGCATCTCGGACATGTCCGTCAGAAGTTGGGACATGAAGATTTAATCGCGACGGTGCGCGGCGTCGGTTATAGATTTGAAGATGAACCGTTGTAAGTGAGGAATGATGATTGATTATTTCCGACGTCGCTTGGGCGCAAGGCTGTTACTGTCCTATCTTGTAATTATCGTGGTCGGGGTGTTGGTATTGGTGATCGCTAGTCAATTCATCCTGCCAACATCCTTTAACCGCCACATGAATGGAATGATGGATGGCGGCATGGGAATGGGGATGGGTATGAACAATTCGATGGGACAACTGTATGTGGATTTCCGCGCCAGTTTCAACGAAGCCCTGACGTATGCAACGCTGGCAGCCATGCTCGCCGCATCCATTCTCAGCTTATTCTTCAGTCGCAGTGTGATCGCTCCCGTCCATGCCATGTCGCTTGCCACACAACGAATTGCCGACGGGCAATATGACGAGCGCGTGCAAGTCAATGGCAATGACGAACTCGCACAACTTGCAGTATATTTCAATCAGATGGCTGAAAAGCTAAATGAGGTTGAAACCATGCGTCGCCAACTGATCGGTGATGTCAGCCACGAATTGCGCACGCCGCTCACCGCCATCAAAGGTTCGATGGAAGGATTGATGGACGGTGTCCTGCCCGCGACAGACGAGACCTATCAACAGGTCCATGCAGAAGCAGAGCGGCTTAATCACCTCGTAAACGATCTGCAGGAACTCAGCCGCGTTGAAGCCCGCGCCTATCAACTGGATATTCGCCCATTGGATGCTTCCACGCTGGTACGAACGGTGACCAAGCGCCTTTTCCCTCACGCGGAATCAAAACGCATCACACTCGACTTTGAACTGTCTCCTGACCTTCCACATGTTCTGGCTGATGAAGATCGCGCCGTGCAAGTGTTGACCAACCTAACAGGCAATGCTTTGCAATACACGCCAGACGGTGGTAGAGTCACCATTTCCGCAAAGAGGATCAGTAATGCGATCCAATTTTCCGTTCGTGACACGGGGATTGGAATACCGCCCGAACATCTTTCGCACATCTTCGACCGCTTCTATCGCGTGGACAAATCCCGTTCACGTCAGACAGGTGGTGGAAGCGGCATCGGCTTGACGATCGCGCGCGCCCTCATCGAAGCGCACGGCGGACGTATCTGGGTAGAGTCGGCAGGTGAAGAGCTGGGAAGCGTATTCAACTTCACAATACCCATCGCAAAATCAAAATAGCGGCAGGATTGTGCAATCTCGCCGCTATTTTGACTCTTGTGGATTTTATGGAATCCAATTAGACAATACGTTCACGATCATATCTGGATTTTCAGGGTCATTCGTCTTAAGATGAACCGCAAAGTTATGCGGACCGTCCATGCCTGCGTGCATCATAAACACGCTAGACTCGATGATCGTGCTTTCGCCAGGTTTAAGTACCATCGAACCGATGGTCAGTTGAGGAGGTCAGCACCCCTCCACGACTTCAACATATGGGTCTTCCTTGAAACGCAGTGTGCCATCACCCGTATTGGTGACTTTGATGGCGAAAGTCTTCTCGACGTTGAACTTCACATCGCCGTAATCGATCAGTTGCTGATCCACCGCAATGGATGGCGTCCCTCCTCCATTGCCACCGCCTTGGTTGGCAAAGAAAAACGCCGCCGCTGCCAGAAGAATCCCACCGAGTGCGACAAACAACCAGGGGAAATTCTTCTTTCTCTGCTTTTGATACTTCTTATTTTTTTTGCTCATTGAGCCTCCTTACTTTTGATATTCAAACTGGAACGAATAGATGTACGCAATCAGGTCCCAGATTTGTTCTTCAGTAAAAATTACGCCCCACATGGGCATGCCTGTTCCCATGCCACCGCGCAAGATTTTCCCTTGCAATAATGCTGGGCTCGCGCCAAGTATTCGACTTGGATCGGTGAAATCAACAGGGGTTTGCATGACCATATCCGTTGCGCCTTCCATTGTTTGCATGGAGGCTTCGCCCGCTTCGGCAAGGTCGTCGGCAAAGACGCCGTCGCCCGCGCCGTTTTCGCCGTGACACGCCGCACAGTTTTGGGCGTAGAGTTCTTTTCCGTTGGCAAGCGATTCAGGTGTGGTATTGGATTGCCAAAGATAGGCAACTGCATCCCACTTTTGGGATTCGGTTAAGGATGTGTCCGATAAGTCGGTGAAGACCTGGTAGGGGGAGTGAGAAAGATAGTAATCGAGTGATTGGTCGATTGGTAAATTAGCTCCAAGTAATTGACCATTCATTGCTGATGGCTTTTCATTTGGAATAACAGGCGAGTCGTGCGGAGCGTCAATGTCCAGGTCGAGAGAAACGTAGAGGGGAACAGAAGCAGGCTCGGATGAGCCCCCTGCGGTGATGATATCCGAACCGCCTGTTACTTCTATCGTGCCGCGCATGCGCCAGTGATTGAGTCCACACCAACGGGTGCAGAAGAAGGTATAGATCCCAGGCTTGTCGAAGGTCAACGTGATCTCGGTGACTTTGCCGGGGAGGATGTCCACACTTTGCATGTCCATCTGACCGACTGCAAAGCCATGCACAACATCATCGGAGGTGAGTTTCAAATGAAGGGGCTTGCCCGTTTCTGCTTGAATCACATCGGGGTTCCAGCCGCCATCCTCCGCCATGCGGGCGTGGATCAAAGGCGTGCGCGCCCAAAGAAACAATGGAGCACCAACGGCAAGGAGTATCCCTGTGATAATCAGGATGCGTGAGATGAGTTCGGGACGTTTCATAGCAATAACCATAGCATGATGGATGTGGCGACGAAGCAGTAGACGATGACAGGGATTGTGGACGTCCCCGCTTCATTCACCTTTTGGGCTGTTCGCGCCGACCAGACCAATCCTACGACCAGAGCGAGTGTCTGCGCGGGCGCAAGGATCGTGGTGAGCATGGGCTGCCATGCGGCATTTGCGGTGCCAAACAAATTCCAGCCAAGCGCCAGCGGATCGGACAATGCGGCGAGAATGTAAGAAGCATTTGTTAGAACGAAGGATAGACTGAAAGCAACCCAGAACATGAGTCCCAGTGGGATGAGAGCAGTGGAAAGAGACATGAAGCGTTGTTTGAGAGATTGCCTGCCTTTGGTTGTCATAATCCCCAAAGTGAAAAGCCCAGGCAGGACGATAAAGATGATCGCAAGAAAAATTACTGCATACATGAACCATGCGCCTGTACCGACGTTGTATGCCGCGTCTTTGAGTGTGCCCCACGGACCAAGCAACACGCCCGCGTAGATCATGGCGGCGCCAAACATAATGAAGGCTTTGAAGGCTTCGTCGAGTCGCGCTGTCGGTTTGGCAAGGTCAGCAGAGAAAGGGCGTAGGTTGACCGCGATATTGTCGTGCGGGCAGGTGCGGATACATTCCATACAAAGTCCGCAATAGGTGTTCTTGGTCATGCCGCCGGGGAAGACATCCCACGGACAGCCGTAGCCCGCGTCCGAGCCGTTGTAGCAGGGCTTGCCCACACACTTCACGCAAACTTGTTTATCTTTGATGCGTAGTTCGATGGGCGCGGTTTGTGAATACAAGCCGATGAATCCACCCACGGGACAGAGATAACGGCAGAAGGCGCGGCGCTCGAAGATGGCGCTCAGTCCGATTGCGACAAAGAGCATGGCAGCCAGGACAATGCCAGTGATGTTTGGGGTAGTGAGCAGGGCACTGCTAAAGAGAGCCAGAAGGAGAAACGAAATGTTCTGCATCCAGATATTGCGGAACATTTTTGGCACACGGAGATTCAACCATTTCGGTCGTTTATCTGGCGGGGCAAGGATCGCGCCGCGTTGCAGCCATTCCCCTGGAAGCGGGATCGGACAGACCGCGCACCAGCCGCGTCCGAAGAAGGGGACCGCGACGAGAATGAGGATCGCCCACCACGCGATCCAAACAAAGACAATGCTGAAGTTGTGACTGCCGACAGGCGTTCCGATGAGTCCCGCAAGGATGGCAAAGATGTAACCGACCAGCATGACGATAAAGACTGCCAATTGCGGGTAACGGCTTTTGAGAGTGTTCTTTATAAAGGGGATACGGGTAAGTTCGATGCGGTTCATGTTAGGAAGCAATATTTCTTTCATCTTTCTTCTTACTTTGATTCAGGAAAGACGAAAGAGGAAAGAAGCCAATGACTGCAAGAGACGCCAACCCTATTGAGCGATAAAGCCAATCGTTTGTGCCAACGGTTATTTTCCCGATCATGAAGGGATGCATGGCTCCGCAAGTGACGTTACAGCGGAAACGGAAGGAACCGGGTTTGTCGGCAACGAAGGTTAACCTGGCGCTTTGTCCGGGGTCAGCTTCGACGGAAATGTCGTAACCATCCACATATAGCCCATGAACAACATCTGTGCTGACCAGTTTGATGGTCACGGTGTCGCCAGCGTTGACCTTCAGTTCGGAGGGGGAATAGGCATATTGGCGCGCGTCCACCTCAAAGGTCCGCTCCTGAGGCGCAACGGCTGGAACTGGCAGAGGCGCGAACGCGACCACCAGTCCAGCCATCACGAGAAGGAGAAGAGAGAAATGAAGGCGCATGAGATTAGGGGATGTTGGAGGGTCCGTACTTGGAATACGTTGCGTCGATGTAAACCCTGGCATCCTGCGGACTTTTGCCATCCCGCAACATGCGCATCACATCCTGGGTGATGTCCACGCAGATGGAACAGCCGAGGGCATGGTTGTCGAAGGTGATGTTGTTTTTGTCATCGATGTTCGAGACGTAGCAATCGTAATTGGAAGTGTGACCGATGTCGCCGCATCCGCAATAGCAGGGAATGTCCTGCATGATGTCTGGGTTGGCGGTATTGAACTGGTAGGCTTCCTGCACTGCCACAGGCGCGGACTGAACTTCCATTGGCATTTGGTCGAGCGGCATCATGGCAAGATGCGCGTCATCAGGGTTGGAAGTGGAGCAGGCAGAAACCGCAGTAGCGGTCAGCGCCAAAATAACGAGAAGGAAAAGGAACTTTCGGGTCTTTGAAAACATATTGGGTCCTCCGTGTTCGGATGACCCAATAGTAGTCTGACCATTAAGTTATCTCCAGCGCAGTACGGCGGGTGGGGATATACGCCAAATGGCTTATGATGAATGTCATCTGACGAAAGGTCATTTACGATGCTATCACTTGCGCTTGATAATTGTGACGTCCATCGTTCCCTGCTCCAATTACCGCCTGGATCAGCATCTCGGCAGAGACCATATTCTCATCGAAGTAAACTTCCGCCATGCGCATGTTCAACATCACATCAGCGTCATGGACGCCATCCAGTAACAGAAGTCCATTACGTACCCTTGTGGCACAGTTGGGACAGCCCATCCCTGAAACGGACAGCAGGATTCGGTTGGCAGACTGGATGACATGATCCAGCGCGGACTTTTGGATCGGTTCAACGTGACAATTGTCGCTCATAATGGTTTCCTTTTAATTGTGTTGTTTTACGGGATAGTGATGGACTTTCCTTGCCTTCTCTCCCAATTCGGGCTTGGCAAAGGTTTTTGGGGAACGTTCAAACTGAGCCTGGCATTGCGGACAGCACAGAAAATAGTTCACACCTTCGAACTCGATGGTGATATGGGCTTTGCCGCGATTGACGCGTTTTCCACAGACGGGATCTTTGAATGACATATCGAAACTCCTTGGTTGTGATCTGACGGTTGGATTGTAGAGTCGCTACTGGAATTATTGAAGCGCAGAATGGCTTGATGTAGGAATAAGCAATTCTGCGTATCGCCCTTCTAAAAAAAACAGGCTCCGATTTTTGGAGCCTGTTCCTACTCAACCTTTGATCCTGTAGTTTCGCATCATGCCCGCATCCTCATGTTCGAGATTGTGGCAGTGATAAAGATATATCCCTGTGTAATTCTCGAAGCGCACAAGCACCCGAACGGTTTCGCCTGGCATCACCAGCACGGTATCCTTCCAACCCTCGTCCACAAAGCCGCCGCTCAATTCTTGATACGCGGATTCAAATCCGCGCGCGATCTGCCTCTCAAGCACTTGGAATTGCACGCCGTGGATGTGCATGGGATGCGGCATTTCCATATTCATCATGCCCATTCCCATGCCACCCCCGCTGCCTTCGAGATTGACAAACTCCCAAACTTCCAGGTCGTTCAGCCGCACGATCTCATCCTGCGCCACTGCGTCCATCTCGAACAGGCGGTTGTTGATGGTGTGAACCATGCCCTGCATTGCCAGCCTGAACGAGCGCGGATTGTTTCCATTGACTGCATCGTTCACAGCATGTCGTTCAATCGTGGAGAGTTGCGAGGGCAACGGGTTCACGTCCGCTCCTTTCTCGCCGATCATCAAACGCAGGATGTCGAACGGCGTACCATTTGGCAATCCAGAACTGCCCATCATCCCGCCGCCCATCATGCCGCCTCCACCGCTGAAATCGGTATATGGCAGGCTGACCAATTTCATTTCACTGCCTGCATTTCTTCCGCTGAAATCCGCCCACAACTCCACGCGTTCGCCAGGTCCCATCGTGATGTAGTCGCGGGTCACGGGTGTTTCCAGTAAGCCGCCGTCGGTGGCGATCACGGTCAGGGGTGTGCCATCCTGCCAGGCGAATTTATAGATGCGCGAGTTTGAGCCGTTCAGCAGGCGCAAGCGGTATGCGCTGGCTTTGACATCCAGTATTGCATTGGGTGAACCATTGACTAAAATCGTGTCGCCCAGAAATCCGATCATCGAATCCATCATGCCGTTTGCCAGATAGACCATTTGGTTTTGCGAATCAAAAATACGATCCTGAATCACCAGCGGCAGATCATACTCGCCCGCAGGCAAACCCAGCGCGGCTTCCTCTTCGTCACTGACGATGAACAAGCCCGCCAGCCCGTAATAGACTTGGGGTCCTGTCAACTGGTGCGGATGAGGATGGAACCAATACATACCCGCGCGGTTGATCACCTGAAAATCATAGTCAAAACTTTTCCCAGGCGCGACAGCATAACGCGGATGCCCATCCATCTCTTCTGGAATTTTCAACCCATGCCAGTGGATGATGGTCGGGTCGGGTAATTCGTTGTTCAACCGAACCTGGACTCGTTGTCCCTGTTTCACCCTGAAAATTGGACCCAAATACGAGCCGCTCAACGTTTGGATGAAATCCCCGCCTCCCTCCTTAACCGAAGCCTGATACCGCCAAACGGGCGTTTCCTTCCCCGAAAAAATGGGGAGCGTGCCGCGCCCAGCCGTCAGTTCCGCAGACAGAATCGGAAGATCAGGCAAAGGGGTAAGCGGAGTCGGGAAGACAGGAGCCGCTGTCGGGTTGGTTGAGGCGGACGGGAGAAGTCCGCAGGCGCTGAGGAACGCCCCTCCCGCGCCAAGTCCCATCAGTTTAAGAACGTCTCTCCGCGAAATTTGAGTCGAGTTGGTCATTGTTTTTGCTCCATAATGTATATTCAGGTCGGCAGTATAGTTTGTGCCTATAAAGATAGTGTGAAGAATTCAAAAAGAGAATATCAAGAACGACACCCGAAGTCACCTTCGGATGTCGCTTGAGGAGGAGAGATGCGCCGAACGAAGAATTACTTTTTTTGGAAGATCAATCCAGGTTGCCAGGGTGTGCCAACCTGAACCAGAAGCCAGCGGTCGAGTCCGATCCAGCCTGAGGTTTTCCAGGCAAGGATGAGCAGGATCGAGAGGATCAGGAAGACAGGATTGACAGAAGCCGAGCCCGCCATCATAAAATTCCAATTCATAAAACCGCCAATAAAAGCGGAGAACCAGATGAAGATGCCCAGGATCAGCGCCGCGCCCACCAGCAATTCGCCCACCGCCACGAGTTTGGCGAACCAGACGTAATTGCCGCTGTCCAGCATAAACTGGATGAAATTGCGATACCAGTCGAAGGCGATCAATGGGCGGGCAGGTGCATCGGGAATAACGATGGCGCGCTCCCAGAAGCCCTTCAATGCTTCGCCGCCCTGCATCCAGGCGGGGTTGGTGATCTTGCCCCAACCCGATTCGATCCATTGGTATCCCAGATACAGACGGATGGCAAGCCAGAGCCAGGCAAACGCCTTGCCTTCGAACAGGGTTTTCGTAAAGGGAACATCAGCGAGTTGATATTCCCGGGATAAGGTTTGAGTAGTCATTTTTTCTCCTTTGAGGATGAATTTTGTCTTGCTTTGAACTCATCTTACAACTCCCATGAAATAATCAACAGCGCATTTCGACCTGTTTCGAAATGCGCTGATTTGCTTATGATATTTATCAGGAATGATTTCCTGATTGTCATATTGAATTAATCAAGAGGGTGTTCGATTTCACCAGCCATAAAAGGGTCGGGATTCAAAAGAAATACATCCAAACATGCCTGCGTACAGAAATATATCCTCTCGCCGTGATACTCTGCGCTGGGATATTTGGATGGATCCTTGATTTTTCCTCCACAAGCCGTTATATATTCCGGTTGTGGAGGGGCAGGGAGGATTTCGTTTTGGTCCAACGTCATTGTTTTCCCTTTCCATGATGTTGATTTTCATTCCTGAGCCAGAAGATAGTCACAGCGGTCGCGGTTCCAATCATGCCAGCCAGAACCATCAGACCGGATGCCGAGCCGAATAACATCCTCCATAATACGGCGAAAAAGATCACGCCAATGACAAATGCCGCAATGTAGGAAAGGTTTGGCATATGGATTTTTTCGTGTTTCATTTTTACATGTTCCTTTCGTCATTATTCCACGATCAACTTGCCACGTAACATTCCCATCTGGCATTGGAAGCCATATTCGCCAGATTGTTCGGGGGTGAATTCCAGTGTCACTTGTTCGCCCTCTGGCAGCAAAGCATTCTGATTGAAGTCAGGGAACAACACTTTCTCAGAACACGCTGAACTTTCCTGGCGTGTGAACGTCAACCGCACAGGGCGTCCTTTTTGCACCACGATCACATCGGGTGTGTATCCGCCCTTGACCGTGACTGCCACCTCCTGTGCGCCAGATGCAGATACCGCAACACGCGTCTGCGCCTTGGGGGCAAACCAGAAATACCAGGCGATCAATACGGTCAACGCGATTCCCGAAAGAATCACAAAGATTTGGATTTGAGTCATATCAAGTTCCTTTCATTGCTTGGATGATGGATAACGGACCGAACACCGTGACGAAGTTCTCCGCTTCTTTTATAGACCCGAAGCCTGCCTCTGCCACGAAGCGCGGGATCAAACCGTCGAAGTTATCGGCGGTTTCCTCGAGACGACGCATGTAGGTCGTCATGAAACGTGTCGTTGAAGAATGCGGTGCGCCAAAGTCAAGCACATACAATTCTCCATCTGGTTTGAGCACACGATGGATTTCCTTGAATGCGAGTCGTTTATCGTCCGTGATGAGGTGGTGAATGACCAGGCTGGTGACTACTCTGTCGAAGGTGGAATCAGGATAGGGCAGGGAGGAGGCGAGTCCTTCATCCCATTGAATATCCGAACCGCGAGATTTATCTAGCGCAATTTTCAATACATCAGGGTCGCCATCCACGCCTGTAACCTGCGCGTTCGGATGGATTTTTTTGAGCATGATGGTGAGCGTACCTGTGCCGCAGCCGAGATCGAGAACCTTCATGCCTGGACGAATGTTCGCGTGTTGGATCAACCTTTGTTTAAAAGTTTCCTCGCGCATGACCCATTTGAGCAGAGGATCATACAATGGCGTGAGCCAGCGAAAGCTCAAGGCAGGGATATAACGTTTTTTACCAGATGCTTGCCTCATTTGGTTCGATCCTTTCCCATTGTCTCAACAAGACAATGCAAATAATAAGAACAAGCAACCCCATCACTTGCGCGGCGCGATAACCATCCAGCCAGAGTACACTGTCGCCGCGGAAGGCTTCGAGAAAGACTCGCGCCAGCGCGGAAAGAGAGACGAACTGCGCAAAGCGAATTCCTGGCGCGTGGGCTGGAAGAACTTTTGGAAGCACGAGTGTAAAGATCGCCAGCGCAAGAAAGATTTCATAAAGTTGCGTTGGGTGACGATAATCAGACCACACGTACATTGCCCAGGGGACACGAGACGGCGAGCCGTAGGCATTTCCGCTGAGCAGGTGGGAGACACCAATTGAGATCATGAAGAATGCCAACCCAGGCGTGAGCGCATCCAATGATCGGCGAAACGGAAGTTTCTGACGATATCCATATATCAAGGCTGTGGACATACCGATTAGAAAACCCCCGATGGGAGAAAGCGTGCTTGTGCTCAGCGAGAACAAGCCCAATGGATTTGCCACATAAACTGAGGCGTATTGCGCAGCATAGACAAGCCTTGCTCCGAGAATCCCGCCGAGCAATCCGTACCCAATCAGGTTATTGATTTTCTCCTTGTTTAAACCAAGGCGGGGGGCTTCACGCTCGGTGAATGTTGAGCCGATCCAAAAACCAATGAACAACATCAACAATGGCATTTGAAGCAGGAAGGGTCCAAGTCGAAGGTAAGGGAACATTACTCGCCCTCCCGTAATAGCTCTTCCACCTTGGATTGAATCAATGCCTCGCTCATGGGTCCGCCGACCACAACGGAACGAATTACTCCCTTGCGATCAATGAAGTACGAAGTCGGCAGGGCAGTGATGCGATACAGGTTCCCAGTCGCATTATCGCGGTCGAGCGCGATGGGAAAAGTCAAACCGATTTCTTTTGCAAAATCAGCCGCGGCTTGTTCTGAATCCTGGGCGGTGAGGTTCAAGCCGATCACCACAAAGCCAATGTCCTTGTAACTTCGATACGCTTTTTCGATGGCTGGCATTTCCAGACGGCAGGGTGGGCACCACGATGTCCAGAAGTTGACCAGCACCACCTTGCCGCGTAAATCGGAAAGCGCAACTGTGCTGCCGTCCAACAGGTCGAGGGCGAAGTTGGGCGCAGTGAAGCCTTCTTTGGCAACTGCATCCTGCTGCGCTTTAGGCCGGTCGGGCGAGACGCGCGAGAAAACAGTCCAGAACATTCCGAGAATCAAAGCCCAGGTCATCCACGTGATAAAGCGGGAGTTTTTCATTATGGTGTTCCAGACAGTGATTGCAGTTTTTCCCGCAGCATATGGACAGTGGGAAATCCCTTGACGCCTTCAGGCGTGGAATAGACGCGGCAACTCATCGAATACGTTTCGCGTTCCTCATGCCATAAATCCATACCATCAACACGAAAATGAGGGGAACCGAGGAATTTCAAACGCTCCGCATCTTCATCGGTCTCTACTTTCACCATTTCCACAGAGGCGGAGATTCCCTCCTCTTGTAAAGCAGTCCGAAGACTTTCCAAACCAGCTTCCCAGGAGGGACAACCATCGAAATAGAGAAGTTCAATTTTCATAACAGCTCACTTTACACTAAACTTCGGTCTGAAGCCTCGCAGGCGGTTGGCATTGCCAACTACGGTCACGGATGAGAATGCCATTGCTGCCCCCGCGATCAATGGGCTGAGCAACAATCCAAAGAACGGGAACAATACTCCCATAGCAACAGGGATACCCAACACGTTGTATATAAAGGCGCCAAATAGGTTTTGGTAGATGTTGGTCATGGTAGCGCGGCTGACTTCGATGGCAGTCACCACACCTTTGAGACTGCCCTTGATCAGCGTGATGTCCGAGGCTTCGATGGCGACATCCGTGCCTGTTCCGATGGCGAGACCGACATCCGCTTGTGCGAGCGCGGGGGCATCATTGATGCCATCGCCAACCATCGCGACTTTTTTGTTTTCCGCTTGCAACAGGTGAACGTTGTTTGCCTTATCTTCGGGCAATACTTCCGCCAGCACGCGCGTGACCCCAACCTTGCGAGCAATCGCTTCAGCGGTGCGGCGATTATCGCCGGTGATCATCACAACTTCAATGCCCATACCTTGCAGAGCTTTGATCGCTTCGGCAGAATCTTCCTTGACCGTGTCTGCCACGGCAACAATACCAGCGGCTTTGCCGTCAATTGCGACGAACATTGGGGTCTTGCCATCGTCGGCGAGCGATTTGGATCTATTCTCCAACTCGCCCAGCGCGATGTTCTCTCGGTTCATCAACTTGAGATTGCCAATCAGGATATTTCGTCCTTCAACCTTCGCGGAAACGCCATGTCCAGGGATGGCTTCAAAATCCTGCACATCGGTCAATTCCAGTTTTCGCGCCTGTGCTCCGTCCACAATGGCTTGCGCCAGGGGATGTTCACTGACCTTCTCAACGGATGCCACCAGGCGCAACAACTGATGGCTGTTACCATTCATGGAATTGGTAAGGATGACATCCGTTAACTCAGGCTTTCCCTTTGTAATCGTGCCCGTCTTATCCAACACCACGGTTTGAATGGCTCGCGCAGTTTGCAGGGCTTCGCCAGAGCGGATGAGAATCCCATGTTCCGCACCTTTGCCAATGCCGACCATCAAGCTCATGGGCGTGGCAAGACCCAAAGCGCAGGGGCAGGCAATGATGAGCACGGTTACACTGGTAACGAGTGCATATACCAATTGCGGTTGAGGTCCAATCACGAACCAAATGACGAACGTCCACACGGCGAGAATCATCACGATGGGTACGAAATAACCAGAGATGGTATCGGCAAGACGGGCAATTGGTGCTTTGGAATTTTGCGCGTCCTGCACCATCTTCACGATCTGCGCGAGAGCCGTATCCTTGCCGACCTTCGTGGCGCGGAATTTGAACGCGCCTGTCTTGTTCAAGGTCGCTCCGATCACCTCATCTCCCTGTTTCTTGGAAACTGGCAACGACTCACCCGTCAGCATCGACTCATCCACGGCAGAACTGCCTTCGACGATAACGCCATCCACGGGTATTTTCTCACCGGGACGGACCTGGATCACATCGCCGACCAACACTTCTTCTACAGGCAGATCAAGTTCTTTTCCATTGAGAATCACGCGGGCAGTCTTCGCTTGTAGACCCAACAATTTCTTGATCGCCGCGCTGGATTGTCCCTTGGCGCGTAGTTCAAGTGCCTGCCCCAACACAACCAATGCAATGACAACTGCAACTACATCGTAAAACGGCTCGGATGTCCCTTCAGGAAACACGGACGGAAATGCAATGGCAAACGTTGAATACAACCATGCCGCGCCGGTACCGAGCGCGATCAAGGTGTTCATGTTGGCTGAGCGATGTTTGAAGGCCGCCCACGCACCTGTGAAAAAGTCATACCCGGAATAGAACAACACAGGTAGTGTTGCAACGGCGGAAAGAACCCATGACCATCGGATGGTCTCCATTGACAAATCCCGGATGCCGGGAACGTATTGCGGGTATGCGAATAACAACACCGGAATGGAAACAATTGCCGAGAACCAGAACATTCTCATCAGCCGGATGTATTCACGGGCATGTGCCTCTTCTTGTTTGTCTATTGGCGCGCCAGTCAGCGCAGGACGTGGCTTGTATCCCCAAGCCTCAATGGCTGCATTCAATTGTACAAGGGTTGCCTTTTGGGGGAGATAATCCACGCTCGCTTCCTGTGTGGCAATGTTGACCGTTGCGCTTAATACGCCATCTGTGGACTTCAGTTCATCCTCGATGAACTTCACACAGGAGGCACAACGCAGGTTCTCGATTCCGATTTTGAGATTCGACCCGCCAGGTTGAAACCCCGCCAAGCGGATGACTGCCGCCATTTGCGGAATGTTCACCTTTTTGGAATCATATTCCACCTGCAACACACCCGCACCTGCATTGGTGGTTACTTGATGAACGCCCTCCAGGGCGCGCAAACCAGATTCCAGGGCGGTGACAGGTTTGTAAAACGGCAGATCGGCGACGGGTAGTTCGATGCGGGTGAGCGTCCGTTCGGGATTAAAACCCGTTGTTGCCGAAGTCATCACATAATGGTGCGGGTCGATATCGAACTGTTCCACGCAGGATTGTGAGCAAAAATACAACGTCTGCCCCATGTGTTCGCGCTCGGCGAAGGCACTTTGGGGTTCAATTTCCATTCCACATACAGGGTCACGGACAGTCATGGTTGCCTACCTTTTATAAAGATGCCAATAGTGTATATCCAATAGACGATGGCAGGGAGCGGATTTCAGCCTAGTGGTATATAAGCAAAATAGCCTATCTTCCGACAGGCTACTTTGAGAACGCGAGGTTACTTTACTTCAAGGAATTGCCGCAGTAGGGGCAAGTCTGCCAATCGGCTTGGGTGCCCTTTCCGCAGTTGGAGCAGGGCGTCAGGGATGAGGCTTGGGGAGGATTTCCTGTATTTCGCACCAGGGATGCGACACCAAACCCAATGAGCACGAGGATGCCGATGGGGATGAGCCACATGAAGATCATGCCCAATCCCATTCCGAACCAGCCGAAGGGAGAGTAGCCCCAGTTACCCATCATGCCATAACCGCCCATCATGCCATATCCACGGTTGCCCCATATCATGCCGCCTCCGAAAAGGAACAGAGCAGCAAGAACAGCTACGATGCCAACGATCCACCAGTTACCTTTTTTCATTTTGACTTCCTTTCATAAAGTTTGTCCGCAGTGCGGGCAGTTTTTCCAGTCGTTTTGCGCAGCCTGTCCACATTTGTGGCAGGTACGGCTTGCAACGGGCTTGAGCGCATTGACCAGATTATTGCCAGAAACGCTGTAGACGATCAAACCGACAAGTACTAAAGGGACGATCCACATGAGAAACATACTGTACTCCTTTCGATGATCCAAGAATACCCGGCATGATTAAAGAATGTGTAAAGGCACGGCAAAGAGTGATTGAAGATTTTGTTTCGGCAAATTGTCTAAAATAAAATAACCTGCCCAGTGGGCAGGTTACCTGAGGAGAAGAGGATGGAATTAATGATGATGCGCGTGTTCATGAGTCTTGCTGAGATACTTCTCGGGATCGGCATCAAACGCCTTCTTGCAGCCAAGCGAGCAAAAATAATACGTTTGCCCCTTGTATTCGGATGTGCCGGCAGCAGTAGCGGGGTCGATATCCATGTGGCAAACGGGGTCATGTACAGTGGTTGTCATAAGCTGGTCTCCTTTCCTTTGTATTATGCAATTAATAGACAGCCTCAACGAGAGCCATATTACTGAGGCTCTTATAGGCAATTCTGCCTATTCTATTTCTCGATTTCGCGTCCTGTCTGTTCCCATGCCACCATGCCGTCTTCGAGATTCCAGATATTGGTATACCCGAGCGAAACAAGTTCCTCTGCCGCAATTGCGCTCATGCGACCACTGCGGCAATACAGAACGATCCTTGCATTTTTATCCGCTGGCAACTGCGCCAGATTTTCCGGCGCACTGATCTGGTCGTAGGGAATGGACAGGTCTGTATCGGCAATGTTCCCTGCGAAAGGAGTATGCACATTGACAAGGATAAGATCCGTGTTCTTCAACATCGTGTCCAAATCGACAGGAGTGATGTTTTTATAGGAACCGTCAACGGTTGTAACCTCTTTGCCCGTAATCTCTTCGACGCTGCTCTGGCAGGCGGTCAGTGTCACAAGCAGAAACAAGGATATGAGGAGTATCTGTTTCATGGAATTTTTCCAGCCAACTCAAGATCGATGATCTGTTTGAACGCTTCAAGAGGTTGCGCGCCAACGATTGCCAGCCCGTTGATGAAAAATGTTGGGGTGGATTGAACGCCAAGGTTGAGCGCAAAATCCATATCCTGTTGGATGGCGTCCTTATATTTACCTGAATTGAGACACTCCTCGAAAGTGACTGCATCCAAATTGAGGTCAGCGGCGATCTGCAGGTACAACTCACGCCCAAGTTTGTCCTGATTCTCAAAAATCCTGTCATGGTAATCCCAGAAGGCCCCCTGTTCGTTGGCGCACATCGAGGCTTCCGCCGATGGAAGGGCTTCGGGATGAATGGATGTCAGGGGAAGATGACGATAGACAAAACGGATTTGACCGGGATACGCCGCCAGCAATTGTGCAGCCGTCTCATCCTGGAAGCGTTTGCAGAACGGGCACTGAAAGTCGCTGAACTCGACAATTACGATGGGTGCATCCACCGGTCCCTGGCTGGGAAAGCCTTCGAATGGGATTTCATAACGGGTGAATTGCGGTGCCTGTGTCGCTGCCGGGGCTTCGACAATGGGTCCCTGGGCAACAGATGGATTATTGACAATCGCTTGTTGTGAACGGGGGGCAAGCCCCCAGACAACATAACCCGTCAATATGCCGATGGCAAAAGCCAGTATCACCAGGACCGAATAAAAATGGGTTCGTTTAAAGGTGATGGTATCTTCCGAATTAATGGGGGAATCCATAAGGGTATCTTCTCTAAAAATATTATGATCTTTGTATCGTGTGCCCGCTCAGATAACCAAGATAGGCAGGCACGAGCGGCAGGACGCAAGGTGAAAGAAATGACAATAGACCGGCAAGGATGGCGGTGAAGTATGTCGGCGCGGCAGAGAACAGGGTAAACTTTTCGATATATAGACCATTCTTGAATGCCCAGATCGCTATCAGACTCATTGTGTTCGTAAGAAGCAGAACACCAATGGCAATGATGAAAACACCGCTGGCAATTTTGAAATACTTTTGATAGGGTCGCATGCGTTTGATCCAGCCTGAAGCGCGCTCCAAACCAAGCGCCATCGCCAGGAAGGGAAGCCCCAAACCAAGCGAGTACCCTGAAGATAGCCACATCGCCTGTCCGACCGTTTGCTGGCTGAGCCCCATTGTTAGGATTGCGCCCAGTGTGGCACCAATGCATGGGCTCCAACCTGCTGCAAAGAAAATGCCCATTAACGCCGAGCCACCATAGGTTCCGCGCTGACCTGTGTATTCCGTCCGGGTATCATAATAAAACCAGGGAAGGCGAATTACATCCAGAGTCGCCAGTCCGAACATGATCACGATCACGCCGCCTAATTGCGCGATAACCCGTTTGTATGCGCCGAACAATTGACCCAGCGCCGTCACCGAGCCGCCCCAGCCGATTACAAACACCAATGAGAAGCCGAGGACGAAGAGCAGCGCATGTAAAAATATTTTCAAACGTTCTGTTTGGGATGGAAAGGGGGGAATCGCAGTATCAGAGGTCATGAGTCTTCCTTTTCAATAAGGATATAACATCATGATACGCAAATCCCCGCCCCTGCATGAGCGCAGGATGGCGGGGAAATCGGTAGGCAAAATGGCTTATGACCTTTATCGCTTTACAAGCGAATTTCGATCCTGGTTCCCTGTCCTTGGGTGGACTCAATTCCCAGCCGTGCCCCGATCAGGTCCGCACGTTCATGAATACCGAGCAGTCCAAAATGCCCGTTGGGAGCAAATTCCGTCGGGCTGGCAGGAGCGACAAAGCCGTGGCCATTATCAGAGATCATCAGTGTTATTTCCGAATCAGAATAACGGATGGACAAGTCGGCACGAGTCGCCCCGGAATGTTTAGCCACATTATTGAGCGCTTCCTGCGCAATGCGATATAGCGACAATTCCACCTCGCGCGAGAGACGACGTTCGTTACCGGTTTTTTGAAAATCAACGATCAGAGAATTAACCTGGCTGATCTCCCGCGCCAGCATTTCCAACGCAGTGACCAGTCCCAGATCTTCGAGATAAATGGGACGCAGCGCCCGCGTCAGGCGGCGCAGATTTTCGATGGTCTGCTCCGCCAGATTTTCGAGTTCCTTAAGGGATTGTTTTCCATTTTGATCCTTGACCGATCTCTGCGCCAGTTGCACCCGTTGTTTCAATGCAATGACCGCCTGAATGGTGTCGTCATGCAGTTCCCGCGCCAGTCTGGCACGTTCCTCTTCCTGTGCCGAAGTGATCGCGCCGATGTAATCGTGCAATCCCTCCTGAGCCGCCTGCACTTTACGCGACATTTCGGTCAATTCCATTTGCAGGTGTTGGACCTCAGATATGCCGCCAACTGACTCCTTTATGGCTTCGAAATCCCCCCATGCCAGCGCCGCCGCCTTGGACTCAAGTTTTTGCAGGGGCTGGACGATCTGTTTGGCGCCGAACCAGATGGCAATCAATGCCAGGATGAAGGCAGGCACCATTACCAGCGGAGCCATCTGGGTCAATTGCAGGGAGGGGCTGATCACCATTTCCCATTCCTCCTCCGTGATCAATGCCCAGCCTGCAGTTTCAATGGGGCTATAGGCGACTACATGTTCCGTCGCTTCCTTTTTCACATACAGAACGCCACTCCTGCCTGCCAGAGCTTCCGCCACTCCAGGATGGTCCGCATCCAGGCTTTCGCGTTCGAGCGCACCGCTGACGAACAAAATACGGCGGGAATTATCCAATAGATAGATGGTCACGTGACTGCCCGCCGGGTAGGTGGGTGTCAGGGTTTCGGACGCGAGTGTCTCGGGTGAAAACGCGCCGGCGACAATCACATCGCGGGAGTCAGAATAGGCTGAGATGATGACAAAGAGTTGGTTGGAGTTTGGATCCAGGGTCGGGTCGGAGAAAACAAATTGAGGGCTGGATGAAGAAGCGAGTTTGACCGACCTGGAGTTTTGAGATACCCATCCCCAAAATCTGTCATTCCCCGTTTTCTCGATTAAGTGTCCATCCGTATTTAGAAAGGCAATCCCCCCGTTGAAATCCTTTGCCAGGTCGGTGGTGGTGGCAAATATATCCTTGAAGGAAATATCCTCGGATGCCAGCACCGCCATGCTCGAAACAGTCGCCATGCGATGATGAAGTTCGGATTGCAGCGCTGCGGCGGCGGACTGCACGGCGCGTTCGTCACGTTCCCCGACCAGGGTGCGCATGTCCTGCTGGTGCATGTTGACCCCGCCGAACGCAATGAACAATAACAAAAGCGTCAGCGGCAGAACCGTGACGGCAAAGAGTTGCGTCAGACCGCGCCAGCCTGGCAGGATTCGTTTCATTCTTCTGGAATATTGCCCGAGCTTTGTGAGATCAACCCCAGCGCCACCCCGCGCATGACAGCCTCGGTGCGGCTGTTGGATTGCAGTTTGGCGAAGATGTGCGCAAGATGTCCCTGCACGGTGCGGTCGCTGATATTCAGTTGCACACCGATGGATTTGTTGGTGAACCCCTTCGCCGCGAGTCGCAGCACATCCAGTTCACGGTCAGTTAATGGTTCGACGATCTTTTTTTCCGGTCCTTTGAAGATGGTGGACATCAACTTGCTGGTGATGGATGGATCGAGTGCAGACTTACCTTCATAGACATCACGCACCGCCTGGATCAGCTCATCCGCCTGCCCAGTTTTGAGGACATAGCCATTTGCACCTGCCTGCAAAACCGCCATCACGTAGGGATCATCGTTATAAGCGGTCAGGATTAACACGCCCACTTCGGGCAGATGGGCACGCACCCAGCGTGTGACTTCAATACCGCTGGCTTTGGGCATCTGAATATCAAGCACGGCAACATCCGGCTTGTGTTTTTGGATTAAGACCTGCGCCTCCTCCCCGTCTCCTGCCTCGGCAATGACCTGGAGGTCGGTCGCACTCTCAAGCAGTTGTCGCACCCCTGCACGGACGATATGGTGGTCATCCGCCAGGAGAATGCGTATTTTGGTTTTTGATTTGCTCGATGACTTTGGCATGGCTTAATGTATCCAATTGCTGATTATAAACTTGTGATTGATTAATGAACGGGAAGGCAAGCCAGACAAGACCCAGCCCCGCCAAAAGCCCGGTAAGGAAGCGCATGAGCGAGTTGAACGATCCCAGCGCATCACCGGCGTAAAACGTTGCAGGAAAGGTGTTGTTTGTCAACACTGCCAGCCATGCATTTGTATCACGAAATCCATTTCCGATACCGGCAAAATCGCTGACCATGTGTGTTCCACCATCCAGCGCCATCGGCAGCAGGAGCAGAACAAATCCCCACCAACTCAAAGTCTTTATCGTGTGTCGGAAGGGATACCACAATGCCGCAAAAAGCCAGACGCTGGTATAGAACGAGATCATGCGATCCGACCACGCCACCTTCCAGCCCATCGGTTCGTTGCCGATGAATTGGCGCAGGATCATGGGATTGGATGTGTTCTGCCAGACCGCCTGGATTTCGCCCAGGGAATACATGGTCTTTTCGCCGAACCAAAAGAGGGAGCGTTCCGGGAGTTGGTGGCAGAAGAACGAGTAAATGAAGTAGACCGCCCTGCCTGCACCCGTCCAGCCGATCTGCATGAAAACCGGCGCAAGGAAGGGAACAAATACCCAAACACCATAGATGGTCAGAAAAACGGCAAACCAATGAGTGCCTATCCACTGAAAGGCATTCGTTATTTTAGGGGCATTCAAGGTGGTTGTTGACATTTTATTCCCTCATGGGGCGTTTGGTTCAGGGGCGCGATTGAGGTTGGCGCGGTAAAAAGCTTTGGCTAAATCCATGTCGAAGATCTCGAACCTTTGAATCCGCCCCCAGGAGGTTAATGCGACCGGAACATCAATGGAATTCCAGGGATAGGCAATCAGCTTCACTCCACCCAGGTCGTTAATGACCGTGCGGATCTGTGATTTCAACTCCGCGCATCCCGTCTCATTCAGCAGGTCGCAGTTGTACCAGATGATCACATACCCGTGCTCCAGGTTATGGACAAGATAAGCAGCAGGATATGTATAAATATTCTCTTCATAAAACCCCGCCTGGGCTTCGGTTGCATAATGCAATCCGGATGTTGGCGGGTCGGAATTATATTGTCCCGGGTCAGAGTCGGTGGGGAGATGCGGATCGCTCTTCATAATGGCAACTGCCTCCCCTGCGGCTGGTTTAATCCCCTGCCAGACCATGACTCCAAGGATCACCAATACGGCGAGTCCGGTTCCGCCCCAGATGATGCCTGCAAGCAGTTTTTGTTTTCTATTTCTTTGTTGAATGTGTTGTCGTCTTTGTTTGTTGTTCATGAATTCACTCTGCCGGCTGGAAAGCAGGCGTCACATCGGGTAACGCCTGCCTTCGACGGCTGATTATTGCACTTTGAACTCGATATCTTCCTTGTAATCCAGACCATCCTTGCGGACATACACGGTAATCTTCCAATTGCCGCTCATGCTGAAGTTGGCATTGATGGAATAGCGCCCTTCACCCTGCTCAGTGGCGAGACCGCTCATCCCCATGCCGGTCATGTCCGTGTGGTCGGCAGAAACATCCACAGTCGCACCCTCGATGGGCTTGCCATCTCCATCCGTGATCGTCAGGATCAATTCCATGTTGCCCATCATGGCAGGATTGGGATTGGTCTCAATCTGGATATTTACCGGACTCGACGATCCTGACTCGACCGGGGCGGCAGGCTGTGCGGAGCTGCCGCAAGCCGCCAATACACCTGCCAGTAAAACCAACATACTGATAAAGAACATCTTTCGCATTTTTACTCTCTCCTTGAGTATTTTATTCAACGACTTCGATCATCAACATCAAACCACCTGGTTCAACATTGTCGTTGGTGGTGTGGTGCAGGATGTGACAGTGCAACATCCATTGTCCGGTCTCTGTGGCGACGAACTCAATGTCGTAGCGTTCTCCCGGTGCGACACTGACCGTGTCCTTGGTCAACTGTGCCACCTCGGGGACAGGATGCCCATCCGTCGCCACGATCCTGAAGGGTACACCATGCAGATGCATCGGATGAATGAATTGACCAATGGCAATGAAGCGCAGCCGAACCAGATCGCCTTTCTTGACAGTGATGGTTTCGGTGGCAGGGAAGGACTTGCCGTTGATCGTGAAGTAATTGGGCTCCATCCCACTCATGGGCATGGCGGCATACGTTTGCCCATCCGTCATACGCCATTCCGAGATCATCAGGGTTTTATCCACAACGGGTGGATTGGCATCCGGTTCCTTTGGGTCAATGATGAAGGGCGCATAAAGCCCGGCGCCAACCTGCACATCGCCCTCATAATGCGAGTGATACATGAACGTCCCAGCCGGCTTGGCGGTGAACTCGTAAGTAAACGTCTCACCCGGCTGGATCGGATCCTGGGTAACGCCCGGAACGCCGTCCATTGCATTTGGGACTTCGACTCCATGCCAGTGGATCGTAGTTGGATCGGGTAATTCGTTCTTTACGATCACCCGAACCTGATCACCTTCCGTAACGCGGATCATCGGTCCGGGAACGGTTCCGTTATATGTGAATGCGGTGACGGTCACTCCATCCAGGATTTCCCATTGAACAGCCTTGGTGGTTAACTCAAAGACCTTGACGCCATCTTCCAGGCGGTATTCCAAGGGCTGTCCGCCATCAGCTTCGGTGGCAGGCTGGACGTTGGGAGCAGTGATCGGCTCCATCATATGAGCCGCTTCGGGGTTTTCCATCATCATGCTGCCCGGGGTGGGCGTCCCATCCGCCATACCTGAATTGTCATTATTCATGGGCATGTCCCCATTGGAGGCTGTGGCTGGCGCGCAAGCCGATAATATCAAAGCGAGACTCGTTATTGTAAAAAATAAAATCTTCTTCATTATGGTTCCTCTGCAAAGTTGGAATAGTGCTTGAATATAAGGATTTCCCCTTGATCCATCCAGCGCAATTTGACGCGGGAATCCATAGGCAATATTGCCTATGTGAATATCAGACAGAAACTGCCGCCCTGATATCCAATGCCTCTTTGATGGAGGCGACCAACTTTTTATCTATCCGTTGGGATGGGTCATCGGCAATGGAGAAGCGCGTTTGTCCGTCACTTCCGTGCAGGATCAGTGGGACAGGTTCAGCAGACTCCCCATAAACCATTAGAACAACCATCTGGCAATCACAGTCCGCTGTGCCATGATGCGGGCAGGGACAATCCTGCTGGGTATGTCGCGCGGTATGCAGGTCAAAGGTTTGCAAAGCCCGCAAACCACCTTGCAATAATTTTTTCTTCGCTGCCTGCAAAGCCATGTCGCAGGGCAGATCAACAATCAGGAAGGAAGATGTGGTCATGGAACACCTCTATCATTTGGATGTTCTCCATTGTAGGTATGTTTCCAATCGAATAGGAGAGCCGCGTGGCGTATTCGGGCTTAGGCAATATTGCCTATAAGAAATCCCCTGTCATTGTACCGACAGGGGATTTCTTGGGCTGCAAACTTCAGATTCTCACGGCATGGGCATATTCATGCCACCCTCCGGGATTTCAAGTTGAATTTCCGCAGGGGCATTCCCCGGCGCGGGAAGCGGCGAGAAGCTAATGCCATTGGGCGCCATGCCCGTTGGGACGGTGGCGACAACCGCCATTTTTTCCAAGTCAATGACCGATACCGTGTCTTCATAGATATTCGATATGTAGGCGTATTGGCTCGATGGATCAATCACGACTCCGTGTGCGCCCTGCCCTGTTTCAATGGTTGCAATCACCTGGAAAGTCGCGACATCCACAACCGACACAGTGGTGCTTGGGGTATCCTTTGTCCCTTGATTGGCGGTCAGAATAAACTTGTTGTTGGGGGTCACAAAAACCTGGATCGGACCTCCGCCCACATCCACCTTGCCGACCAGTTCCTGCGCAGCAACGTCCACCTTGCCAAGCGCGTTTTCGCCGTTGAGGGAGAAGTAAACAAACTCCCCGTCGGGCGAAAAGCCCACTTGAACAGGATGCTCGCCAACTTCTATATCGGCGACCTTTACATCCTGCGCGGTGTCAATCACGCTCAGGGTGGTGGATTTGGCATTGGCAACGTAAACCCACATCCCGTCGGGGCTGACGCGCAAACCGTGCGGATACTCGCCGACCGGGATCGTGGCAATGGCAGACATCGCTTCCACATCAATCACAGTGACCGTATTATCCCCGCCGTTCGTGGCATACGCTTTTTTGCCATCGGGTGTCAGCACGATATGTGCGGGCATCATCCCAGTTGGCACGACACCATGAACCTCAAAAGTGACGGCATCGATCTTAATCGCCAGTGAGTCGTGCCCGCTCACCGCCCAGACGGTTTTGCCATCCGGGGCAACCTGTAGGTTGTGGGCGCCCTCGACTCCGGTAAGCGTGGTCAGGACTTGATTCGTTGCCGCATTGATCACGGTAATGCTGTTGCCCTCCTCGTCTGCCACCCAAACTGTTCCATCCAATCCTGCAACGGGTTGATCCGGTTGGGTCTGGGCGGGTTGTTCGGTCATTTCAGGTTTCGCCGGCGCGCCACATGCACTCAAGACAACCGTGGCGATGATCAGCGCGGGCATAATCTTCCAAATCAAAAACTTATTCATATGGTTCAACTCCTTCTGGTTGGATCGAATATCGTCCGCACTTATACAGCACCCACCCTCAAGTTGAACATACGCATTTTTGCCTAATACGTCATGCTTTATCCAAATTACTCACAAATTCGATTTCAAACTTTATCTTCTTCAATTCGAACATATTGATCGGGAACACGTTCAAAAAGATGTTTGCAGACCTCGGAGCAAAAGTAATAAGTCCTCCCTTTGTGAACAACCTGAAAGGGCGGGTTCTTTGGATCGACTTTCATTTCACACACAGGATCGATTTCAAACTCCTGCCCGGTCGGATAAAATTTCCGCATATTAAAACTATTCATGATACTTCTAGTCTCCTATTGGCTCACCGCATGAAGAACAAAAGCGAGCGTTCGATTCGTTTTGAGTTCCCCTCGATCACACATGGAAACTACTTAACGGCTGAAAATCCTACCCGATGAATGTAAAAAACACATGAAGAATTATCGAAGATCAACATAGGCAGTTTTGCCTACGCTTTGTTCAGCCACTTGGCGCAAGACGCCGCCCACTGCAAGGGCTATGATGACACAAAAGGAATATTTTCGATGAAACGATTCTTCATTCCATTTGTGGCATTCCTGCTCGGCTCGGCGCTGATCGCCTCGTTCTACATCGGCATCCTCACCTGGGCGCAGGGCTGGGACTACGCCTCATCTCAATTCATCCGTGACCGTTGGTATGTCATCCCGATCATCCTCGGCTTTGGTATCCAAGCCGCGCTCTATTCCATCCTGCGATTCCGCCTGTTCATTCCAGTTACATCCACAGGACATGCCGGCTCAATGATAGGCGCGAGCGGAGGCACATCCGCCACTGCGATGGTCGCGTGTTGCATTCATCATGTCACCGATGTTTTACCCATTCTTGGTTTGAGTGCGGCGGCAAGTTTTCTCACCCGTTATCAACGCCCCTTCATGCTTATCGGACTCGCCATGAACCTCATCGGAATTGGCGTCATGCTCTTCGTGCTTTATCGTGAACGACAAAAACTTCAACCTGTACTTCTGGAGACAAAATGAAACGACTCTTACTTCCCGCCCTTATTATTTTGACTTTTGTTATCACAGCCTGTTCAGCGACTTTATCCCCGCTTCCAACCCAGCCGCCATCTGATCCTGTTTCGACGGTATCAGCCTCCCCCGAATTTGACTCTGCCACCCGCATGGACGACCAGGGAGCGATTATCTTTGAAGTCACCCCACTTAACTTGGACTCAGCGACTACCGAATCTGTTGAGTTCAATATTGTCCTGACCACCCATTCGATTGACCTGAGCATGGATCTAGCCGCAACTGCAACGCTCTTAACCGATACAGGAGTCAGCGTGAATTCAACCCTCTGGGATGCGCCGCGCGGTGGTCATCATGTGGAAGGAAAATTGATTTTTCCAGCGGCGCAGGATGGTAAATCCATTCTGGATGGAGCGACAAAGCTCACCCTCACCATTACCAACGTGGATGCCCCCACCCGCATCTTTGAATGGGAGTTGAAATAGCAAGAGGAAGAAATGGCGCACAAAACAGATATCAGCCGTCGTGACTTCATCAAATCGGTTGCCGGGTTCGTCGGAATGCTCATCGGCATTGGGATCGGTCTTCCCTCCATTTTGTATCTTCTTTCGCCATCGCTTGAAAAAACGCAAGACGATTTAATCATCGATCTTGGCTCGCTTGAAAGATATCCGATTGGCATTCCAACCCGGTTTGAATTTACCCGCACCAGGGTCAACGGATGGGAACGGACGGCAACCAACTATGGCTTGTTCGTTCTGCGTAAGAGTGAAAGTGAAGTAAGGGTATTCTCTAACATTTGCACCCACCTTGGCTGTCGTGTTACCTGGCATCCTGACCAGGGACATTACATCAGTCCCTGCCATGACGGTCATTTTGATATGGTTGGTAATGTGGTCAGCGGTCCGCCGCCGCGTCCTCTGGATGAATTCACTGCTGAAATAAAAAATGGCAATCTCATTGTTTCCCTTCCGCCTGTAAAGCGGAAAGGGTAAAGGAAGGTTCACATGAATAAACGTCATATCTGGATCATGCTGCTTGGCTGCTTGCTTCCCATTCTGGGTCTGGCAGCTGTCCTGCTCCTGAAAGTCCCCATCAATACAGTCGTCTATGTGGGGCTGGCATTGCTTTGCCCGCTGGCTCATTTTTTCATGATGGGCAACATGCACAATCACAACAGCCAGCCGGACCAGCATCACGATCATTCCGTCCATGACAAGACATCCACTCACTCGCCGTGATTTTCTAAAGATCGCCGCATTGGGCGCCGGCGCACTTGCCTTTCGACCATTTACCTGGCAGGGGATTTCAGAATTACAACAGTCGGAACTGTTGGGGCGTATCACGGTTGGCAAGGTGGATGTATATGCGCGCCCAGATGGGAATGAACAGATCGTGGGCGCTCTGTATGAGGATCAGGTTATCCCCTGGATTCGGGAAGTGGTTGGAACCATGCCCGGCAGGATCAATCAACGCTGGGTCGAGACTCCCTATGGTTATGTGTGGGGCGGAAACCTGCAACCCGTGCGCAACCTGCCAAATTCGCCAGTGTCCACTCTGCCAAGTACGAGTCTGGGACCTGGCATGTGGGTTGAAGTCACCGTTCCTTATGTAGACTTGATTCTCGATAATCCGCCATCGCGCGCACCGTGGCTCCAATACCGCGAATCGATTGGGCTGCCGGCGCGGTTCGTCTATAGTCAGGTGGTCTGGGTGGATCAGATTCGCGCCGAAGCGGATGGAAGAGTCTGGTATCGGTTGAATGAACGCTTTGGATCCGGCGACCTGTTCTGGGGTCCGGCTGAGGCGTTTCGTCCACTGACTGCGGATGAAATCGCTCCCGTTAACCCGGAAGCGGAAGAAAAAAGGATCGTGGTCAATATTGATTATCAAACCTTATCGTGCTATGAGGGAAAGAATGAGGTGTATTTCGCGCGTATTTCCAGTGGTGCACTGTACGATGCATGGGGCAATCCTGTGGATGCATGGGCGACCCCGGTAGGCGAATTCCCGATCTGGCGGAAGGCGATCTCCTTGCCATTAAGCGGTGGAAGTGCATCAGCAGGCTGGAGTCTGCCGGCTGTTGGGTGGGTCAGTTTATTCGTTGGCTCCGGTGTGGCAATCCATTCCACCTATTGGCACAACAATTATGGTGAACCCTCCTCACGAGGATGCGTCAACGCCAGCCCGGAGGATGCAAAATGGATCTTTCGCTGGTCTCAACCACTTGTATCTTACGACCCTGGGGATGTTACCGTGGAGATGCCAGGTGGAACCCGGGTGAGCGTTGAAAAGAAAGAGTTTTAGCCTATAGCATGAAGGGATAAGTAGGAGCGTTCATGCTGAATTAATTTGACTCGGTAATCTGAGATTACTTCCAGGCATCTTCATAATCTGTTACATATTGCCTGAATGTGATCGGGCTAATCCCAGTTAATCGCTCGACTTCATCTGTGATCGGTTCCGCCATTCCGAAACGTGTGGATGTGTACAAACCCGTCATCACCAGGGCAAACATGAAAGGCGTACCCCTGCGTATCGTCTCGATCAGGAAATAAAGCGGGTTCGGGTTGCGGTAGGTGATTCTTCGTCCCAATACCTCGCTCATGATCCTGGCTGCTTCCCAATAATCCAAGCGTTCACTGCCAGTCAGGTCGTAGTTCCTGCCGGCATGTCCATCCTCCAGCAAAGCCACCGCCGCCACCGCCCCGATGTCGCGCGCATCGACAAAGGCGGTTTTTGCCTTTCCCACCGGCACAAAAATCTCATTTCTTTCCTTGATCTCACGGCGATGGGTGGTATTCAGATTCTGCATAAAGAAACTACAGCGTAAAAAGGTTGTTTGCATGTTGATTGCCTTCAAATAGGTCTCCACCTTGTAGTGGGGGACATATTTTGTGTTCTCGATCCCGATCAGGGAGAGAAACACGGCATGGGTTACACCCGCGCGTTTGGCGGCATCCATCGAAGGAGCCATATCCCGCTGGATGTTCGTGATATGCGGTGGACGCATGTAGAACATCTTCTGTACGCCCTTGAATGTTGCCTCGTAGGTGGTTGGGTCGGTAAAGTCAAAGCGAACCGCCTCGACTGAATCGCCAAGGCGCTCCCTGAGTTTGTTCACATCCATATCCGCCGCGCGCACATTCCCACCTCTGGCGAGTATTTGCCGTACGACTTCCGTGCCGACATTGCCCAGCGCGCCGATTACCAATATGGGGGCTGACATTCATTTGCTCCTGGCTTGACTGTATATAGACCAGTCGTTATAATAATCCAGCAGTCGTCTTTTGGAAAGATGACAAAAGACATCTTTTGGACGGAGATAGACATGAGCAATGCCCGCGAACAAATCCTGCAAACCACCTGCGCCCTGCTGGAAAAACAGGGCTATCACGGCACCGGATTGAACGAGATCATCAAGGAAAGCGGTTCCCCCAAAGGCTCGTTGTACTATTATTTTCCAGAGGGCAAGGAACAGATCACGGCAGAGGCGGTGCTTCAATCTGGAAACCAAACTGCCGAACGGATTCGCCAGGGATTAACAGAAAGTTCCAACGCCGCCAAGGCAGTTTCTGACTTCATTCTGAATATTGCGGAACATGTCGAACGATCTGGTTTTGCGGCGGGCAGTCCGTTGACGGCTGTGGCGATGGAGACTGCGACCACCTCGCCGCGGATTAATGCAGCCTGCCACGAAGCGTATCAAATGTTGAAATCCGCCTTCCATGACAAGTTAATTGAATGTGGGTATTCGAAAACAAAGGCTGATGAACTGGCGACTTTCATTGTTTCTGCCATCGAAGGCGGGATCATCCTGAGTCGCACATCGCATACTACCGACCCGCTGCGCCTGGTGGCAAAACAGTTGAAGGTCCTATTGGCTTTGTAGTTAAGGATAATTTCAAAAAGGAACTCAAAGGAGTGTATATGAAGATCGTAGTATTTGGTGCATCGCGTGGGGTTGGCTTGGAAGTGGTCAAGCAGGCTTTGGAAGCAGGTCACTTGGTGACTGCGTTCGTGCGATCCCCGGAAAAATTTACTGTCACCCATACCAACCTAACCGTCGTCAAGGGCGACTCGATGGACGCCGAAGCTGTCGAGAAGGCGATTGCCGGGCAGGATGCCGTCATCAGCGCCCTGGGACCGACCCGTCCACCCGTTCCCCACATGATGGAGATTTCGGCAAAAAACATAGTAGCCGGGATGAAGAAGCATGGTGTGCGCCGGCTGGTATCCACGACTGGTGCTGGAGTGCGCCAGCCGGAAGATCAACCCAAATTTATTGATCACCTCATCGGATTTCTGCTCAATCTATTGGCAAAAGATGTGGTGCTGGACTCTGCCGCAAATGTGAAGGTGATTCGGGAGTCTGATTTGAATTGGACGGTAGTGAGGTTCCCGCGCCTGGTGGATGGCGAACATAAAGGCAGATATCAGATTGGGTATGTAAGCAAGAGTTCGGGTACGCAACTTTCCCGCGCAGATGGTGCGGACTTTGTATTGAAGGAACTGACCGAAATGAAATGGTTGAAGAAATTACCAGTGACGAGTTATTGACTTAAATTGGTCGGATTTGACTTATCCTAGTTGAAAAGAATAGCGCCTAATGACAAGGCGCTGTTCTTTTTTTATCCAATTCTAAGTCCATAATTAGGCAAAACCGGGCTTGTGGTCACCATATACGGTTCCTTTATGACAACATAGTGAATACTAAATTGGGTAACCAAACCTGTCCTACTATTTCTAAGACAGCTATCACTGCTTGGTTTAAAACGACTTCCTTGCCGACAGGGTAGCAACACCTAGGCATCAAACTTATTAAAATTGGACCGTTGAAGCCAATACTGCGATTTTCCGCCTCACAACCGCAATCTGATCTGTCCGGCGGGGTACATATCTGGTATACGGGTATAAGTTTCGGTTGCGAACGTAGGCGGCAACGTAGGCGGCAACGTAGGCGGCGGGAAGGTCTTTTCTCAGTAGCCCGCCAGTCAATACATTGATGGTCACAGCCAATAGCTGGTCTAGTATAAAACTCAATATCCTCCCAATAAACAGTAGCACTGCCAATCTAAAGTCTATTCCTGTGATGGCGTTGATGCCAAATGTGCCGATGAATAGCAACTTGAAACCAGGTTTCCTCGGCAGGCAATCTGTTTTTTGAAGGAATGTACATTGTCGCGAATAGATCAAAAATGTTCGATGTGTTCACATGCCGTGCCTAGCAATCTATGCGCGGATCATGGTGAGTAACATTTTAAACGGCACGCGGGCGAATAATGCATGGGGAATATTGGCAGGCAGAAGGATGACAGAACCAATTCCTACCACATGCTCCTGCGATGCAATACGGATATCAGCCTCGCCCTCCAGTATATAAACAAGCGCATCATATGGCGCTGTATGTTCACTTAAGCCCTCACCTGTATCAAAGGCGAACAGAGTAACTGTTCCCGCCGGTTTATTGATCAATGCGCGACTAACGACGGCACCAGGTTGCGTTAAGATCAGAGTTGCCAACTCCTGAGGCGCTTCAGATAGGACAAGGTCATTTTGTTTCATGATTTCCTCTTTTAGTGTTTTTTTGACGTGTACAGTTTTGTTTACAGGTGTTGCAATGAAACCCGGTTCACATTCACTTTAGGTACCTGGAACGCCATGCAAAAAGCCAACGAAGACCAATTCATCAACCGCACGGATCGCATGTTGTTCACCAGCATCAAATACGAGTAGCGTATTTGATCCACAAATCTGCTCGATGCCATCACCGCCAGTGAATCCCCCCTGTCCTTTTAGCACCACCACAAAAAAAGGCGAACTGGGCGCATTATGTTCACGAATGGATTGATTCTGTTTGAGGGTAAAAAGTATCGCACGTCCCTGTCGGTCAACGTGAAGCGGTTCAGCATGAGGATCTTTGTCTCCAAATTTCGGGTTATCTAACAAATTTGCAATTTTCATTTTTGGTTCCTTTTCTGCATTCGATTTTCTTGGTGCTCAGAATAGACATCCCGAAGATAATACCCACCTCTTAGATTTTTGCTACAGTCTTCGGGACGTTTTCTGGAATGGAAGAGTGGTAGCCTTTGCTCTCCTTTTAGGAGCCAGTCTTGGACAACTTGTATCGCTCAGGCAGAAACAACACGACCTATTTGTACCTGCCAGACTTCGGGGCCTCGTTCCAGATACTCCCATGAAAATTGTCCCTGGCGTTCGTTTTCGAATTGGTAATAGAGAGGTTTCGGGTCGTGGTCATTGACCAGGATGAAGCTCTGACCTGGAGTCAGGTTCTCAAAAGTCTGGAAGATCGTGGGATGTTTTTGAGGCGGGGGAATCTGCCGTACATCAAGGGTTGTTATCGCATCATTGCTCATTTCAATTCTCCTTTTGTTTATTGGTATTTTTGTCAATCTTGCTTTCACAGACAAAAATACTCCGTAATTCGTTCCCCGTCTTTGCGCAAGCGCAAAGAGCAACTGATGTATTTCTTGATCGGTTAGCTGGCGTTATGATGCCTTCACAGCATTTTTTCCAGGAAACGCTTAAGTGCCAGGGCATTGTTGTGTTCTGTGTCACGGGCACTGTAGAGAAGAGTTACTTCGCTTTGTTTTGCTGCTTTCAGGATAGGTTTCCACGCCTCATGGTTGCTGCTCAATTCAGCCAAATAGTGTTTTTGGAATTCATCCCACTTAAGCGGGTCATGTCCGAACCAACGTCGCAGGCTGCTGCTGGGCGCAACATCCTTTAACCACGCTCTCATTTTCAACGCTTCCTTCTTTATCCCACGGGGCCAGAATCGCTCCACGAGGAATCGAACGTCGTCGCTCTTGTTTGCCTTCTCGTAAACACGTTTTATCTTGATCACAAGACCACCTTTCATCTGTAAATTGACCCATCAAAAGACTGATATGGCTCAATCGGATTGTTCCTCCTCAGAGATGGGGTTTTTATTTTGAACGCGGGGGAATCTGGCATCTAAAATGCTGGATGGCTTTGGGAAAGCGCCTGATTTAAGCCAACCAGTTTCGAGAACATGTTCTTCGTGTAAACGACCCAGGCGCGCCTCCATGACAGCCGAACGACCAAGATAACCTACCAATTTATGTGGAGCCTGACGATCCACGACAGGCAAACGTCCTATATCATTCCGTAGCATCTTGCTTACTGCATCATGGAGTAATTCATCCGGATAGGTAACTACTGGTTCATCATTGCCAGCCTCAAGCACGGTCTTGCCCGCATTTATGTCTCCCGTCAGAGCTTCGAGGATATCACCCCATGTGATGATTCCAGCTAATTGTCCTCCATACACAATTGGAAATGCCTGATGGCGGATATATTCTGGATCGCCACGTGTGACATGATCGGCAACTTCCTTTACCGTCATGGTGGATGGGATCGATGTTGGCTCGGTGTCCATAACCTCGCCAACCCGTATCTGTTGTAAAACATCCGGTTCATAATCCTGATGAATGTGCAAACCGCGTCGCGCCAGTTTCTCGGTCATGATCGAATTGCGCATCAAAAGAATTGCCACACCGTCCGCAATAACGCATACCAACATAAGCGGCAGGATGGCGTTATAGTCACGCGTTATTTCAAAGGCGAAGATGATGAGCGTGAAGGTGGCGCGAGCCGCGGAACCAAACACCGCCGCCATCCCAACCAATGCACAGGCGGCCGGAGAGAGATTCGCGCCTGGGACAATCTGATTAACGATCATCGCAAATGCTCCGCCTAGTGCCGCACCCGCCATAAACATGGGAGCGAGTAAACCACCCGATGTTCCGGATCCGAGCGAAATAACCAATGCCAGACTCTTGAATAGCATGACAGAGAGCAAGACGTTCAAAGCCAGCCGGGCATTTAAGATGTCAGAAATGGTGTCATAGCCAACGCCAATAACGCGTGGGAAAAAATAACCAATGATGCCTAAGCCGAGGGCTCCAACGGCTGGATACCACATCGAATCGAAAGGCAGGCGTTCGAATTGATCCTCCACCCAATACAACAAATTACTGAAACCAGCTGCTGCCGTGCCGCACAATAATCCGAGCAGTATGTAATATGGCAATGCGGTTGGTACGCCGAAGTCTACATTTGCAACCGTAAACATGGGACCAGTGCCCATGAGCCAGAGGTGGATCGTTGTTGCCAGAGTGCTGGCAATGACAAGTGGTATGAATGAACGCGATTTGAACTCGAACAATAACAATTCAATGGCAAGAATGACCGCTGCAATGGGCGTGCTAAAGGTTGCTGCCATGCCTGCCGCAGCGCCACATGCCAGCAGAACCTTCCTCTCTGATGCGGTGGTATGGATCAATTGACCGATCAGTGAACCCAGCGCGCCTCCTGTTTGAATGATGGGCCCTTCAGCTCCAAAAGGACCTCCCGTGCCAATCGCAAAGGCTGCTGAAAGTGGCTTGAGGATTGCCACGCGTGGCTGAATGCGACTACGGTTGGTCAGTACAGCCTCCATCGCCTCGGGGATTCCATGTCCCTTGATCTTGGATGATCCATATTTTGCCATCACACCCACGATCAGTCCCCCGATGACGGGTACGATGATAATCCACACACCCAATGGATTATCCTTCAAGCTTGGGAGGGTAAGACCAACACGTTGAAAAAACACCAGGTTTGTTATGAACGAGATTAACGAATAAAGGGCATAGGCGACAAAGCCAGCCAAAACACCAATAAGTGCCGCCAGCAGTGAAACCAACAGGATGCGGAATCCCCCAGAAGGATTGACTTTCAGATGCCTGTAATCCAGGCTGTTTCTTTCTACCATTTTCTGCTCCACGAATAAGATGAGAGGAAATTATATATCGTATTACGATATAATTCAATGGTATGATTGTGACAAAATGAAGAGGTGCAATGGCGCGTATTACGAAATTAGAATATGAAAATCTGGCTGCCTTTCGTTATTCATTGAGAAAGTTTCAGCACTTTAGTGAAGAAGCTGCACGGTCAGCAGGGCTGACGCCCCAGCAACATCAAGCCTTATTATCGATCAAAGGCTCTCCTGGTCGTGACAAGATCACCGTAAAGGAACTGGCTGAGCAGATGCAAATCCGCCATCACAGCGCCGTTGGTTTGGTAGACCGCCTGGCAGCCCAAGACCTGATCGCACGCGAACATTCACAGGCAGATCGACGGGAAGTCAATGTGATGCTTACCGAGAAAGGTTTGGCAATTCTTGAGCGACTTTCCACAATTCATAAGGAAGAACTTCGACGTACATTGCCTGAACTTCAGAAATTGATCGAACAATTATCTAAAGTTTGAAATTCGAAGATAAACAATGTTGCTCATCAAACGCCAAATAATGTAGTGATTATGATACATCTCCAAAATTATGCCCCAAGGGATCGCTTGCCACATTGGGGCAGTCCGTGATGGTTCATATTATGCAAATTAACCCAACAGATTTACGACGTGTAAGTGTCTTCAAAGATGCAACCGATGATGACTTGAACCTGTTCGCCCAAAATTCCATTTTGCGGATGATCGAGGATGGAGAATTCTTCTTTTTTCAGGGTGACACTGCAACTTATTTTTATATCCTAGTATCCGGCAGAGCCAAGCTGCTGCAATCGAACCCAGCCGGACAACAGGTCAACTTACGGATGATCAACGAGTGGCAGATGTTTGGTGCACTGGGGGCAGTCCGTCCGGATGCCACCTATCCCGCCAGCGCTCAAGCACTTGAGCCCAGTACGGCACTTGCTATCAAGAGCGGTTTCCTGCACGATGCCTTGCAGACGCGCCCCTACCTGAACCTCAGCCTGATGCAATTAATGACAAGTTACATTCAGGAAATGCAGGAACGCTACCGTGAACTGGCAACAGAGCGCGTCGAACGACGCATCGCCTTGACCGTTTTGCGGTTGGCTTCTCAAATTGGCGTTCGCTCTGCCGGAGAGGAAACCATGATCGAACTGCCGCTTTCCAGGCAGGACCTGGCAGAGGCTTCAGGGACAACGATCTTCACTGTCAGCCGTGTCCTGGCAGACTGGGAAAGGCGTGGGTTAGTGGAGACGGGCCGGGAGCGGGTGCTAATCAAGGAACCGCACGGGCTGGTACAAATTTCCGAAGGGGCGGACCAGTGATCAGTCCAATCCTTAGACGCAAAGGCACGCAAATCCCGCGTGCCTTTTTATTTTAAGTATATTGCGCCAGCGCAAAGAAGGAATCTACGAATCAGAGTATTTTTATGGCAAATGAACACAACACCCAATCCCCAATCTCAGATGACCGTTGACGAGGTGCTTTCAATGTGGCCAGACAGCTACTCCGTTTTCTTGGCTCTGAAGATGCAATGCGTCGGCTGTATGCTCCAGAAGTTCTGTACGCTGCACTACGTCGCAGAAACCTATCAGGTTCCTTTGACGGAGTTGATTGGAGAATTGGAAAAATATATAACGAAAAGGAGTTTTTAATGAATAAGCTGTTCAAAATTCTCATTCTGGTTTCCCTTCTGGCTTTATTGATCGCTGCCTGCGCCAGTTCGGACGCCAACAAAAGTGCAAACGCAGGCAGGACGCTGGAGTATTCGCTTAAGACAGGGATAGTTGATGGAAAGATGGTATTTATCGGTGTTGGCAGCGGTATTGACGGCGTACAAAACCCGGTGTTGAGTGCCACTACCGGGGATACAGTCAAGATCACTCTGACGAGCGGCGATGGAACTGAACATGATATTTCCTTCCCGGATTTCAATGCAACATCGGAACATGTCGTTGGACAAGGTTCCAGTACGACCTTGACTTTTCTCGTGGACAAGGGAGGTGAATTTTCTTACTTTTGTACACTACCTGGGCATCGTGAAGCAGGCATGGAAGGCAAGTTCAAGGTAGACGGTGAATCGCTTGCCAGCACAAATGATTCTGAGCCAATGTCTCACACCGCCCCTGAGAATGCAGTTTCAATGAATATGCCCGTTGTGGTAAATGGCGAAGCCGCCACTGGCGCAGATATTGTGCGTGACCCTGCCGATCTGCCCGGTCCAATTGGCGACCGCGAACCCGAAAATGTACGCATAGATCTCGAGGCTGTGGAAGTTGTGGGGCAATTGGCAGATGGTGCAACATATACATATTGGACGTTTAATGGCAAGGTACCTGGTCCATTTTTCCGCGTGCGTGTCGGCGACACTGTGGAAGTTCATCTCAAGAATGCGGCGAATAGTAGCATGGCACATTCGGTGGATTTCCATGCAGTGACGGGTCCGGGAGGTGGCGCAGTCTTTACCACCACCGCTCCTGGTGAAGAAACCGTCTTCACTTTCAAAGCATTGATCCCCGGTTTATTTGTCTATCATTGTGCCACACCTATGGTGGCTGAACACATTTCCAATGGTATGTATGGCATGATTTTAGTGGAGCCGGAAGGCGGGCTTCCCGCAGTTGACCGTGAGTTCTATGTGATGCAGGGTGAAATTTATACAAATGAAGCCTTTGGCTCGACCGGCCACCTCACCGAAAACGTTCAAGCCTTGCTCAACGAGAATCCCGAATATTTTGTTTTCAACGGCGCGGTTGGTGGATTGACAGACACTCACCCACTAAAAGCCAATGTCGGGGAAACGGTGCGCATTTTCTTTGGCGTGGGGGGGCCAAACTTCACATCATCCTTCCACGTGATCGGAGAAATGTTCGACAGAGTATACAATTACGGTTCTTTATCCACGCCGCCGATGAGCGAAGTCCAAACCATCCTCGTCCCGCCCGGAGGTTCAACGGTGGTTGAATTCCAGCTCCAGGTACCAGGTCGTTACATCCTTGTGGACCACGCCCTCTCCCGCATGCAGCGAGGGTTGGCAGGCTATCTGATCGCAGCAGGAGCGGATGCACCAGATATCTTCGATGGCACTCCCATGCCCGGCAGCGGACATTAATATTCTCGAAAGAGTCTGCGAGTGATTCCAACTCGCAGGAAATAGAGGATAATTAAAATAAACGAGACTCTCACAAACAGAGGGTCTCGTTTTTCTCCACCTGGACTCGGAATAACCAATTAACCGTTGTGTCAATCTCGGCAAGCAAGGTATGAATTTCCTTGCAAGAACTTATCTTAAGACCACTCATGAAGAGATATTCTCACCAAACGTACCCTACTTCAATAAGGCGGCAATATTTCAATACTGATTAATCCAAAATTGCAAATACAAGCCCAGAATTCCTGCAGCAACCACGATTATCATGATCAATCCAACTTGTTTGACCAGCGACGACTCTTTGGCTCGCGCAATCAACGGTAGATTTACGATTACGCTGGTCGCTGAAGCAATCACAGCGCTCGCGGCAGCAACATTAGCCGGGATGCTGCCGTTTGTTTGCAACGTAGCAACCGCTGCGACTGCGCTGGAACTGGAGAACAACCCTCCGAAGAAACTTGTGAAGTACACGCCCAATTGTCCTAATGTATCCTGAGCGACTACACTGGCAACCTGTAATACAAGAAATATGAAACCATATCGCAGTGCGACCGGTAAAGAAAATGGAGATTGGAGATGCAAAATTGGTGTAGATTGATCTTCTTCGTGTTTCGGTTTGCGCCGCAAGACCAGGATAAATATTCCACATGTTAGGAACATGAAACTCAGTGGAATAACAGCCTCGAAAAATGTCGATAGTGAAAGAAGGGCAAGCAAAACGCTATTACGAACGATCATCGCTGCCGTAGCCAGAACAATGCCACGACGTGCAATTTCATTCATTTTTCCCCCGGTTTCTTTGGCGCGGATACTAAGTTCGCTGACTGCCACGCTGCTATTCACCAGGCCAGCCAGGAGACTGGTCAACTCAATGCCGCGCGCCCCATATATCTTCCATAAAATATAGTTTATGAAGCCGATCCCGGCAATCAGGATCACAGTGACCAAAGCGTCGCGTGGGACAATAATATTCCAAGGGTCAACACTTCCGGTTGGCAAAGCCGGATAGATTACAAATGCCAGGATTCCCAACAAAATCGCCGAACGAAGTTCCGTCTCGCTCAAATTGATACTAAAACCTGAAAGCCCCTGTTTCCATGCCAGCAACGCAAGCGTGATGATTCCAACTGCCACTGGCGTAAAGATATGACCCAAACCACATAGTATGCCTATGATACCGGTCAACAAGAGGGCAATGGAAGTGGTCAGTTCAGTATCTGATTTTGTACGAATGGTTTGAATATTCAAGAGAGCAACTAATACACCCAGCAATACGATTGCCAGTAAAGCGTAGTTTTCGCCCAAGAGTCCACCAAGGCATCCTAACAGAGTTGCCAGCGCAAAAGTTCGTACACCAGATTCCTTGCCGCGCCGCTCACGCTCCAATCCGATCAATAGACCAATCAAGACCGACAATACAAGGCGCTCAAAGACAGTGGTGTAGGGCCATTCCGAATAAGGCATAATCTGCTCAATTTCTTCCAGTATAGTTATGAATCATCACACATCAAACCTTACATTCAGCTTTTGCCCGCCCTTCCCAAAACTCAAGCCGATTGCCTTCGGGATCACGTACATATATAGCCTTGGATCCCCACACTTCCTTGATCGGCGTTGACCGGATATCCGCCTTCGCAAGTCCATCCATCATTTGCATCACATCAGCAATTTGAAGACTGATCGTAATACCTTTACCATCACCACTTTTTACAGATGTGCGCGACTCATCCGCAACGCTCAAAAGGGACATCTCGTTCAACTTAAATTCCACAAACCAGTCATTGGAGGAAAGAACTGGCAACTGGATACCATCCCGATAAAAAGCTACAGTCTCCTGCCATTTTTTGCAATATAAAATCGTATTAACAGCTTTGATTTTCATCTAAGATCATCTTGTCAATCGATAAGTCATCATCACGCATTTTCTTCTGGGAAAAGGGCTTGCCAGCAACCTGGATCTCCCGCCAATAATCCCAAGCCAACGCGCAGAGGTTGCCGGCAAGGTACGGCGTTGAACATTGAGGCAATCTGTTGGGTAGCGGGAGAGAAATACGCGATTACCTCGCAATGCAATCTCCCTTCCGAAACGCTCTGAGTGAAGACCGCCATATCCATCGGCTTACCAGCCTCCTCGAATAACACAAGGAATGCTTCCTCAATTTGTGCGGACGGTGTGGCTGCCCACATCCCATCCCCAAGGGACAGAGATCTCCAAAGGTTTGCCTGCTGCATTAATCATTTCTCCTTTTACATGTTTCGAGTACATCAATTATCGTTACCCTTAGATTATCACATAAGATTGTACTTTTTTGACTCAAACTGGAAGTGAACGGGAATTATCAACAGGATATTTCCTCAATTCTTATTTGATCTGGCGCAAAGACACGCAGGATATGAAAGGTACAATTGCAATATGAAAATTCAGGCCCGCTATCTTCCATTTCTCATCCTTGCCATCCTTGCATTAATGATTGCGCTTTGGTCGGGGCTTGTGAAGCTTGGCTGGGGGCTGCCCGTATTGACCCCGTCACTGACACTGGCGCATGGTCCACTCATGATCTCTGGCTTTTTGGGAACTCTGATCATGCTCGAACGTGCCGTTGCATTGAAACAAAAATGGATGTACATCCCTCCGCTTCTTGCTGGACTGGGAGGGCTGCTCACCTTTTTGATTCGGACTCCGCCTCTCGGACCGATCCTCATCACCCTTGCCAGCCTGGGCGGCATGGCAATCCTGATCGAGATCACCCGTCGTGAACCCGCACTTCACACCTTTACGATGTTGCTCGGCATGACGGCTTGGTTCGTGGGCAATGTGCTCTGGCTGTTCGGTTGGCAAATCTTTCAGATCATCTTTTTCTGGCAGGCATTTTTGGTCTTGACCATCACAGGCGAACGCTTGGAACTCAGCCGTGTTCTGCGCCCTTCACGACTACAACAAATCTTATTTGGAGCGATCATCCTGATTTTCCTCGCAGGGACGATCACCTCCCTATTCAACTTGCAGCTGGGAACACGAACTGTCGGTATATCTTTGGTCTTGATCGCGCTCTGGTCAACCCGCAACGACATTGCCTGGCGAAATCTCAAACACAAACTCCCGCTCACACGCTACATCGCATGGTGCCTGGCGTTGGGCTTTGTGTGGCTTGGCATCGGCGGCGCATTAGGCTTGATCTTTGGCGCACAGTTCGCAGGTCCAAGATATGACGCGTTATTACATGCTGTTTTCCTGGGCTTTGTCATCTCCATGATCTTCGGTCACGCACCAATTATCTTTCCCGCTATTTTGGGTGTGCCGATCAACTTCCAGCCTGCTTTCTACGTTCAATTGGTTTTGATTCATCTATCACTGGCATTGCGGGTGTCCGCCGATTACGCCAACCTGCATCCACTGCGCATGTGGGGCGGGTTGTTTAACGAAATCGCCATTTTGCTTTTCATGGGCATGACCGTATATTCCATTCGCAAAAGTCTACTGGATAAATAACCATGCCATTACTCACGCGCACGTTTATCAAAACAGGAATGATCTGTCTTGCGATTGCGCTGATGCTTGGTATTCTCCTCGCGTTGGGCGTACCGAATGGATTATTCCCAGTGTACATTCATTTACTGGTTTTTGGCTGGCTGACACAATTGATCTTTGGCGTTGTCTTCTGGATGTTCCCAAAATTTTCAGTCGAAAAACCTCGCGGCAATGAAACGGTGGGCTGGTGGACCTACGCTCTGCTCAATATTGGATTGCTATTGCGGGCAATTGCCGAACCGATTCAATCAACACAACCCAGTCCGTTTGGCGGATGGATGCTGATCCTCTCGGCAGTTCTTCAATTTTTGTCGGGATCGCTGTTTGTGCTCAACAGTTGGGGACGCGTCAAGGAAAAATAAATGCCGCGATTAAGTGTCTGGTTTGTCCGTGCCTCATTGTTATATCTCTTACTGGGATTGTTCTTTGGTGCATTGCTTCTTGCCCAAAAGGGGATTCCGTTCTTTGCCCCGATTTGGTATCTTTTTCCCCTGCATATGGAATTTTTGTTGGTCGGCTGGCTTATCCAGTTAGCGATGGGTGTGGCGTTCTGGGTGATTCCACGCTTCAGCAGTGGTCCATCGCGGGGACCTGTAAGGCTGGTCTGGGCTTCCTTTGCTTTGCTCAACGCTGGGATCTTGATCGGTATCCTGCAATACTGGTTTTCTGGTGTCGTGTTAATCGGGCGCATTGCGGAGGTCGCTGCTGGAGTTCTCTTTATCATTGGTTCATGGCGGCGCGTCAAGCCGCATGGGGTAATGTAAAGGTAGCAAGCCTTGAGCAGATAAATGAGCTGTCAGGTATGAACTTGCAAAAAACCACCGTATCGCAAATGACATCTTATTAGTCGATGATTACTTTCGACAGAGTTTGCGAAGTATAAATATCCCTAACGGATTAGCGATTCGATTCATGAGAATAGCTTGCTCAAACCATTGGCTGTGGAACGACAATTCGTCTCTTGGTCTGGGGAAAATAACAACATATTGCCCAGACTTCAATTGTCAAAATTGAAAACGCTGGATTAGCAGCATCTCGTATAATCACAATCTATTTCAGATGGCAAAGGTGCCTTGAATTGCCTTAAGGAATTCCTTTATCTATGATTAGAAATCATGGTGTACTATGAAACGCGCTCCGAATAATCGCAAAAATTTAAAGCAGGCTACAGGTAAAAATTTAGGCTCATCGGATAGTCCATTACATAAACGAGCCCCTTATCATCAACGCCTTTTTAAATCGGTACAGTATGGCATCTTAATGATCCATGCCAAAACAGGCAGAGTAGAGGATGCCAACCCATATCTTCTGGATTTATTGGGTTACTCCCGGGAGGAAATCATAGGAAAGAAAGCATCACAACTACACTCAGATTCTGAACATGCCAGACAAAGCTTTGAGGCAGTATCGGAAGAAACACCGACTCATTGGGATAACGTATCCCTGGTCACGGCAAATGGAAGTCAGGTGTCGGTCGAGCTTGTCAGCAACATAATTCGGGTTGGGCAGAAAAAGCTCATCCAGTATGGTATCCGTGAAAATGCCAAACTTGAAAACATTGAAAAATCGCTAAAAAACCTTTCCCATGCGATTGACGCTTCTGGGGATGTTGTCTTTATGACAGACAAGGATGGTATTTTCACATCAATCAATCCAAGATTCACCGATCTATATGGGTACACGTCCGAGGAGGTGATAGGCAGGGTAACGCCGCGTATTCTAAAAAGTGGAGTCCAGAATCAAGAATTCTATACACGCTTTTGGAAGACCATCTTGCAAAACGAATTGGTAAGCGGGGAGGTAATCAACAAAACGAAGGATGGACAACTGGTCTTCATCGAAGAAACGGTCAATCCTTTTCTTGATGATCTTGGAAAAGTTGCTGGTTTCCTGGCGATTCAGCGAAATGTCACCGAACGGAAGCAGGCTGAAGAGAATGTTCGCAGAAAACTTCGCCAACTGAAGGCACTTCGTGAAATTGATCTTGCCATCACCTCGAGTTTTGCCATGCAGACCAATTTGTCCGTTCTGTTAAAACATACTGTGGTTGAATTGGGCGTGGATGCGGTAAGTGTTTTGCTCCTCAACCCCAGTCTCAACATGCTTGAGTTTGCGGCAGGGCATGGTTTTCGCACTCGTGCAATTGAGCGATCCAGCTTGCACGGGGGGAGTGGGCATGCCGGGCAGGTTGTGATGCGTCGGACCTTGGTACATATCAAAGACCTTAAGAGAAGTGAATATCAATTTGTTCGCGCCGAACTGCTGGCAGAGGAAGGATTTATCTCCTATTTCGGCATTCCTCTGATTGCAAAGGGAATGGTCAAAGGCATTCTGGAGATCTTTCATCGATCCTCCCTTGAACCGGATCAGGAATGGCTGGATTTCCTATATACCCTGGCAGGGCAAGGGGCGATTGCCATTGAGAATGCGCAGCTTTTCCAAAATCTACAGCAGACAAATATCGAATTACTGCAAGCTTATGACGCCACTATTGAAGGCTGGTCTCGTGCCCTCGATTTGAGAGATCGCGAGACCGAAGGACATACACAGCGCGTAACAGAGATGGCGATGAAGTTGGGTCAAAGATTGGGCATCAGTGACCAGGAATTGAAATTTATGCGGTGGGGTGGACTGTTACACGATATCGGGAAAATGGCGGTGCCAGACCGCATTCTCTTAAAGCCAGATACCCTTACTCCTGAGGAATGGGAAATTATGAAACAACATCCATCTTTTGCGCTTCAAATGCTTTCTCCCATTCAATACCTCAAGTCGGCACTGGATATCCCCTATTGCCACCATGAACGATGGGATGGATCAGGATATCCGCGTGGCTTGAAAGGAGAAGGGATCCCCCTGGTAGCGCGTATTTTTACCGTTGCCGATGTGTTCGATGGCTTGACGTCGGATCGACCTTACAGGACTAGATGGACAGAATCACAGGCAAGGCAATATATACACGAACATGCAGGGAGTATATTTGATCCGCAGATCGCCAGTGTGTTCGAACTAATGATGGCAGATGATCAATCCGCCAGATAACCTAGAAACAACCACTTAATTTTGGGGAATCTCTGAAAAGCTGAAATACGACCCACCAGCACATGATTTGCATAAAATGGTCCCCTCGTGCATCACTTCCCGCTGATTGATGATCTCCTCCCCACAAATTTCACAAGATACACGCTTTCCTGCCTGACCAATGATCTGCTTCACCGAATTCATCAATTCCACTTGTTGCCAGTGAAATAATAATTCGTCAGGGATATGACGATAGCCGATGAGTTGTGCCTCCCATTTGTTGCGCGCGGAGGGGGCATATTCCCATGCTAATTCACGAACGTTGTTGTTCGGTACAATGCGAATGGCTTGTTCGGTAAGTGTATCGATAAACGCGACAGCAGTCTTGCCGTAATCTTCGATACGTAGGGTGCGTCTGCCAACGTAACAACCTGTTACAACAGAGATACCATCCACGAAACATCCATCTGTTTCGGCGATGGCGAGCAGGCGTTTTTCAGGCTGAGGCAAAGGCAGCTCGAGCAGACACCCAGCTAACAGTCCGATGCGAACGCCCAACACTTGTCGCGGACAAATCTTATGATGGTGTATTGCGCTGGCTTTTAGCAGGTCATCCAAGTCAGTTGTGGCTGAAGTCGAAGATGCGTTCATGTCTGCTTTCCAATTCAAGTATGCTCGGGTTGATTTGCAGGGCGGGCTAATGTAATGATTAGGCGACGAGCCAATCCGTAAGCCGTGAGCAACCAGGCAACAAAAGCCAGGTAAATAAAATATTGCGGAATGACCAGAAGAAAATCCAGTTTTATGGCTTTCGCCAGTTGAAAGGTACTGGCGGTATACATACCCAATGGGAAGACCATGCCCCAGTATAAAGGGTTATATTCCAATGGGAACTGTTTGCGAATGTGCCGCCAGAAACCGAGAATTAAGAGCAGGGGAATCCACCAGGAACCTGTTGCCCAGAAAAACAAAGTGAAGCCTTTCAGGTAGGGAAGCAGGTCAGTCAGGAAATCCCATTGGTTACTGTTTAGCATAAGCGTGGAACCTGCGAGGGTGGTGATGGCGACTGCTCCCATGTTGATCCAGTACGGTGGGGTCAATGTCTCAGGTTTCAAAACGAAAAACGTGAAGCGGTAGAAGATGAGCGTGATAATGTTCAGATAAAGCATGCAACCCAATAGATAGAATATCAAAGCGATAAATAAGATAATTTGTTGATAAGCTGGCAGTTGTGCCGCGATCAGCGTCCCCAAGATCGAGATGGACTGGGTTGCCACCGCTGCAATGAGCCAGGCGCCATTGATGCCCTGCTCGATGGTCGGTTTTTCAGATCGTATGACCACCGCGGTGAAGAATGCGTACATGATGAAGATCCACAACAGACCGCCCAACGCCCAGAGGGCGATCCCCACTGTAAAGTTGTGGAGCAGGACTACAAAGTCAGAACCGAGCACACAAGTGCCTGCCACCAGCGTGAAGTATCCCGGTCCTGTTGAGTGTGTCACCAGATCGTTCAACATGCGCTTGGGAAACTGGATCAAACGGATCAATGTCAGAATCCAAAGTATGGCATATGCAACGATGTTGAAGTAGAAAAGCCCCAAGGCAATCCATCTCATCTGCAACAGGTTGGCAGCAATGGATACGATGCCTGTTGCCATCACCATCGCAAAGTAGCTGGGGGCAAGTCCTTCGATGCCCGCCCAAATTGGATTTCGAACGGTTGTTGTCGTCATCTTTACTCCTCTGATCGTTTGCGGGAGATTGGCTGTCAAAATGTCCTACGCGACTTTCCGCCGCGTCCAGATCACCAATTGGAAACGACGCCAGAGATAACTTACAGGGAAACTCACCATGTGAACCAGCCTGCCAAACGGGAAGAAGGCGATCAACAACACGCCGTTCAAAAAATGGAGTTTGATCACGAGCGGCAGAGCAGTAACCGATGCCACTGAAGGTTGAAACGTAGCCAGTGAAACCACCCAGGGTGTGGCAGCGTGGAGGAACCAGACCGCACCCCAGCGATACCCAAAGGCGATCCACATTCCCAAAAACACTTGCATGAACAGCAGAAACAATACCACCCAGTCCGCAGGTGTAGTCACAGCGCGGATCTTTGAGAAGGTAAGGCGGCGCACGATCATTGCTCCCGCGCCGATCAATGCCATGATTCCTAATACCTTACCCGCAAGCTCTGCCATGTAAAGAGTTTCAGGTGTGCTGTGCAATGCCGCCATTACTTTTGGAATGGTGAAACCTGCCAGATGAATGAGCAGAGTAGGAATAATTCCATAATGCCAGAGCGTTGAACCCCAGAACTGGAGCTCATTTTCAAGGAACTGTGATGAAAGACTCGTGAAAGAATATTGGTTGGTGATGTAGCGATAAATCGTGCCCGCCACAGCCAACGCAACAGCTACATATGGGAACACAATAAACAGAAGAATATCAATATCAAGCATGGCTTAACTCCATTTCAGAAGTGCGAACAAGAAAGAGACGAAGGGCAGAGAGGAGACACATGTATGGATTTTCGGATTCCTCCCCAAAGGCTTTGAGCATTTTTTCCAGTGCAGGTTGAACCCCTTCTTTTAATAGCGTTTGGCAGAACTCACCTGAGCAATTATTGGAATCCAAACCAAGGAAGCGCAAGATCACCGCAAGGTGATCGGGAAGTTCCTGTCCTGCAGAATAACCGATAGCATGGTAAGCCTCATTCAATTGCGCCATGAACGCGCCGCGCTTGTAACTTTCGCCAAAGAGGTGATAACCCACATAAGGATAGCAGACGGGCTGCATATCGAAGGTGGTGGTGTACAGTTCACGCATCTGATCTAAGGATAGTTGGTCAAGCCTGCGAATGAATTTTTCCAACGTCTCTGCGGCTTCGGGATGAGTGGGCTGAAGTTGAACAAGACATTGCACAGCGTGTTCTTTGACATCCGAACTAGGATATTCCAATAGCGCGGCGAACGAGTCAAATAATGAGGAGGTTGAATCTTTGGACATGATTACAAACCTCTATGTGGACCTTGTCGTTTGCCAAAGCCTGTCTCGGCTTTGCGCTGTTGCGGATCGTACACTTCTTCGATATCGCCTTCGCGGCTGTAGGGCGGGATGACGAACCGTTCCTGATAATTGGGGAGGGAGGTCAGATGATAAATGGCTTCCGCTTCCTCTGCGGTCATTCCCGCTTTGGCGAGGGCGGCGTCGGCTTCTTCTTTCGTCACATCGCCGACAGTTTCGGCACGTTTATAGATGCGGACAGCGATCATCTTCTGATAGGACTTGATGACCAGCTCATCATTGCCAGCCGCCAGCGTGCGCGACATATAACGAACGGGCACGCGGGCATTTTCCAATGAACTGAACAGGTCGGTTTCCACGCGCTGAGTTCCGCTTGACTGTGTCGCATTGAGAACGGGTAGAAGCGGGGGCACGTAGAATAACATCGGCAGGGTGCGGAATTCGGCATGAAGCGGCAGAGCCAGTTCCCATTCCTTGACGTAGCGATAGACTGGTGATTGTTGCGCGGCGGTGATCACGCCATCGGGGATGCCGCTTTCTTTTGCGGCAGCGACAACTTCCGGGTCATGTGGATCGAGGATCATCTCCCGTTGACGCTCGACGAGTTGTTCATCTGGCACTTTGAGGGCATCGGGAATCTGGTCAGCGTCATAGAGCAGAACACCCAGATAACGGATGCGTCCAACACAGGAGTGGAAACAGGCAGGAGCTTGTCCCGTTTCGAGACGCGGGTAGCACAGGATACATTTTTCAGATTTGCCCGTTGACCAGTTGTAGTAGGTTTTTTTATAAGGACAAGCCGAGACGCACATACGCCAGCCGCGGCACTTGTCCTGATTGATGAGCACCACGCCGTCTTCCGCGCGTTTGTAGATGGCACCCGATGGACACGCCGCCCCGCACGCTGCGTTCAAACAGTGATTGCAGATACGCGGCATGTAGAAATAAAAAAGTTGTTCGATGGAAAAGAGACGCTGTTTTTCTTCCGTGCTCATATTCTTGAGTAGCGGGTCATTGACCGCGTAGATGTTTGAGCCTCCAAGATCATCATCCCAGTTGGGACCTGCTTCGATGTCAATCGGTTTACCATCAATGCGTGAGATGGGACGCGCCGTTGGCTGGTCGTTGCCAAGCGGTGAGTTGAAAAGATCGTTATAGTTGTACGTCCACGGCTCGTAGTAATCGTCCATCGTCGGCATGGCTGGGTTGGAAAACAGGTTGCCGAAGGTTTGTAAGCGGTTTTGCAGTTTCAGCTTCAACTCAGGATTCTTTGGTTTGTCATTAAGTTCCCAACCGCCATGATATTTTTCCTGGTCCTCCCATTGTGTGGGAAAACCAACACCTGGTTTTGTCTCCACATTGTTCCACCACATATACTCTGCGCCTTCACGGTCGGTCCAGATATTCTTGCAGGCAATACTGCACGTGTGGCAACCGATGCATTTATCGAGATGGAATACCATTGAAACTTGTGATCTGATTTTCATAATTGATTCCTTTTTTCACTACGAAGGGACACAAAGTAAAACCTTTCTAAATCCTTTGTGACACTTGGAGTCCTTAGTGGTAAATATCTTTTAGAACTCAGGCTTGCCAGGCAACTTACGCACCAGGATAAATGTGTCACGGTTGACACCTGTCGGACCCCAGTAGTTGAAGGCATAGGTGAATTGTCCATAGCCGCCAACCATGAGCACAGGCTTGAGATGAACGCGTGTGGGGCTGTTGTGGCCGCCTGCGCGTTTGTTGCCACGCATCGGTGACTTGGGCGTGCTCACGGTACGCTCTGGAGCATGATAGATGATGCAAATCCCAGGCGGGATGCGCGCACTGACGATGGCACGCGTGACAGTCACGCCATGATCATTGTAGGCTTCCACCCAGTCGTTATCCACAATGCCGATCTCTTTAGCATCCTGTTCGCTGATCCACATTGGTTCCAATCCGCGCGAGAGAGTCAACATACGGTCGTTGTCAAAGTAGTTCGAGTGGATATGCCACTTGGCATGAGGGGTGAGGTAATTTAATTGAATCGTCTTGCCTTCGCCGTGACTCTTATCCAGATCACCAAAAGCCAATGGATCAGGTCTAGGCTTGTAGGTGGGAAGATTCTCGCCATATGCCAGATAGCCTTCATGGTCAAGATAGAAATGTTGTCGTCCAGTCAATGTTCGCCACGGGACAAGGCGTTCCACATTTAAAGTGTACGCAGCATATGGTCTTCCATCGGTCATAAGACCCGTCCAGATGGGACTGTTGAGCAGGCGGCGCGGCTGTTGGGTCAAGTCGTTGAAGCTCACACGCGAGGCACGGGTAGGTTCTGCAAGATCGGTCAGTTTCAAACCCAAACGTTCTTCTTCAGCTTGGAAGGCACGATATGCTACTTCCCCATTGGTTTCGGGAGCCAGATGCAGGATGATATTGGCGGCATCGCGCGCAACTTCCAGTGAAGGATAAGTCTTGCCATTCCATGATGTTGTCGGCTTGCTATCCAGTAATTGCTGATATAAATCCTCGATGGGAATATGAATGCCGTGGACAGCGAAGCCTTCCTTTTGTGCTTTGGGACCAAATGAAATGAAGCGCTTGCCCAAATTGACATAATCACGCTCGGTCACCACAAAGTTCGGCATGGTCACGCCAGGGATGGGTTCGCATTCACCCTTTGCCCAATCGCGGATGTGTGCCTGTGCCATCTCAGCAGGCGTGTCATGTTGCAGCGGCATCGCAACCAGGTCACGTATAGGTTCGGGCAGATGGGTCTCTGCCAATTCACTGACCTTCACCGCCAGAATCTTGAAAATATCCCAGTCCGATTTTGATTCCCAGGAGGGCGGCACAGCGGCTGCAAGCGGGTGAATGAACGAGTGCATATCAGTGGTGTTCAAGTCATCCTTCTCATACCAACTCGCGGTCGGCAGGACGATATCCGAGTACAACGCCGAAGTATCCATGCGGAAGTTGATATCCACCACCAGATCAAACTTGCCTTCAGGCGCTTCCTCACGATAATTTACTTCATGGAAGTGACTCTTATCCACCTCCTCAGAAATGATCTGATGATGCGTACCGAGATAATGCTTGAAGAAATATTCCTGTCCCTTTGCACTGGCGTTGAGCGCATTGGCGCGCCAGATGAACCACAAGCGAGGCCAGTTTTCAGGGGCATCGGGATCCTGCACCGCGAACTTCAATTCGCCCGACTTCAATTGATCGACGATCCACTGCTTGATCTCCGCGTCAGACTTCGCTCCAGCCTGCTCCGCCTTTCTGATGATTTCCAGCGAGTTGACATTGAACTGCGGATACGACGGCAGCCATCCCATCCGCACCGCGCGGATGTTCGCATCGAGCGTGTGTTCTTGAGTCATGTCACGGGAAGGTTCTGACTCGGGCCGAGAAACAGGCTGAGGCTCGGTAAAGGTGCGTTCATATCGCCATTGATCGCTGTTGATGTAATGGAAGGATGGCGAGTTCATCTGCCGCGGCGGCTTTTGCCAATCCAATGCAAAGGCAATCGAAGCCCACGGCGCGGCAGGAGCTAATTTCTCCTGCCCCACGTAATGATTCAATCCGCCACCGTTGCGACCCACACAACCCGTCATCATGAGCGTGCCGATACAGGCGCGATAGATCAGATTGTTGTGATACCAGTGATTGACACCCGCACCGATGATGACCATACACTTGCCCTCAGTCTTCATGGCGGTTGTTGCCCACTCACGTGCAAATTGAATCACAGTCTGACGGTCGATGCCCGTGTAGCGTTCCTGCCATGCGGGAGTGTACGAAAGATTTTCATCGTTATAGCTGTCGGGGTAATCACCTGCGAGTCCACGTCCCACACCATATTGCGCCATCAACAGATCATAGATGGTTGCGACTGCCACTTTGCCATTTACGGTTTCAATATAGCGGACAGGAATATTACGTTGGAAGGATTTGCCCTCGCCGAATTCCGCAAACGAAACGGATAATTGCTCTTCGGTCAAACCAAAGAATGTGAGTTGCGGCTGAATCTCGCTTCCATCCAGGCCGTCCTTTGGCTCCAGATTCCATTGACCCTTCTGCTGCTGCCAGCGGAATCCCAAACTGCCCTGCGGCATACGCGGTGCGTTACTCAGTTCATCCCAAACAAGGAACTTCCATTCGCCGTTTTCAACATCTTTCGTGCGCTCCACTTGTCCAGCGCGCACCATACGACCTGGCACATACTTCCCATCGACTTCATTGAGTTCCACAAGGAACGGCGAGTCGGTGTAACGCTTCATATAATCCATGAAGTATGGCGTGGGGTTCTGGTGATGAAACTCATTCATGATAACGTGATTGACCGCCATCCAGAACGCGCCATCCTGCCCTGCATGGATCGGCACCCACCAATCGGCATACTTGGCAACCTGATTGAAATCAGGCGCGAACACCACTAGCTTCGTCCCGTTGTGACGCGCCTCTGCAGCAAAATGCACATCGGGCGTGCGCGTCATGCTCATGTTCGAACCCACTGAAACGATGTACTTGGCATTGAACCAATCGGCGCTTTCTGCCACATCGGTCTGCTCACCCCACGTTTCCGGGCTGGCAGGCGGCAGGTCGCTGTACCAATCATAAAAGCTCATACTCACGCCACCCAGCAATTGCATCAAGCGGCTACCACCTGCATAGCTCAACATGGACATGGCAGGGATGGGCGAGAATCCGATGATGCGGTCAGGTCCATATTTTTTGATCGTGTAAATCGTGGATGCGGCGATGATTTCCAACACCTCGTCCCAACTCGCGCGACGGAAGCCCCCCTTGCCACGCGCCTGATGGAAAGCTTTGCGCCCCGCTTCATCCTCAACGACGGCTGTCCACGCTTCGACAGGATCTTTGTGCGTCTCTTTAGCGTTGCGCCACAAATCCATCAATACACCGCGTATATACGGGTGCTTCACACGGATCGGGCTGTACTGGTACCACGAAAAGGAAATCCCACGTTGACACCCGCGCGGCTCGTAGGGCGGCAGTCCATTGTTCAGAACAGGGTAATCCAATGCTTGCAATTCCCAAGTGACAATGCCATCTTTTACATAGATCATCCACGAGCAACTGCCCGTACAGTTCACGCCGTGCGTGCTTCGTACCACACGGTCATGTTGCCAGCGATTGCGATAAAACTCCTCCCACTGGCGAGCTTGCGGGTTTGAAATCTCTTCTATCCAGCTCATAACAACTCCTTTTGCGTCTGATTCACCAACGCTCGGCGGATGCTTCTCAAGCGATTTCGGTAAATGAACCCGAGTGCACCAATTACCCCTGCAACTCCCAACAAGCTGATGCCTAGGATGATGACTTCCTTATCCGTTTCGGTTTGCCCAACCGATGCATTCATAAATGCGATCAAGTCTGCCTGTTCGCTTTCGGTTAGGGGATGCTCAGTAAAGATGGGTTTCATAACGGGTGAAATTTTCGCTCCACTGTTCGAGAGGAAGGAAACAATTTCATCCTGACTCAGTTTGTCGGTTACGTTGGTCAGGTTGGGTCCCATGACTCCGCCACCTAAAAGTCCGTTATTGCCGACACTATGGCAACCCATACAAGGTGGTCCATCATTTTGAAAATGGGCATATCCCATGAATAATTTTTGTCCATGTTCAGCGTTCCCGCTGGAAATCGCCACTGCAGAAGCAGGGCTGGCTGGTTTAACTTCAGGTGCTGAACCGCACCCAAACAGGAAAAATACAAGCAAAGCGATCCACCAGAGACTGGCTCGTTTTTTGTATTTACCGCTATGATTTCTCATGGTTTCCATAAACTCCTGATGTTTTGGTTCATCGGTCCTGGTTGTTTTCTGCCTTGGTTTGGATGCAACTGCGGATCGTCTCAAGCAGGTTGTCACCTCGGGCAGGGAAAGTATGTGTCGAAACGATTCGAAACACATTCTCGCTCAACCCTGTTCGAATCACTGATAGTTCCGGACACTGCTCAATGATCGACTTTGTCAATTCAGCAGCAGTCTCACTTTGCAGACTTTCATCAGCGATAACAACCACAGAGGGTTGTTCTTCCAATATTCTTTGTAAGAGATTCAGCTCGCCCAATTTCCACGGTCCGAGTAGGTCAATCTCCTTTTCTCCGCGCAGAATCATCTCCATGCTTTCGCCAAAGAGGTGCTGGGAACAGATCAACAAAATACGAGGTCTGGACATAGGCGTATGTGATAATTCGAACAAGATATGTTTCAAAGATACTGGAAACCACCTGGTAATCCCATCCTCCCCCATCCTGCCTTTGGAATGAAAAAGGAGTGATTTGCAAATCACTCCTTTTAAAAAAGAATTAGTTCGTTGTCGTTACAAAATACCCTTAGCCTTCGCCGCCTTTGCCGCCTCACGCCGTGTGCGGACATGCAGCTTCGCCAGAATATTTCTAATGTGTGTCTTAACGGTGTTCAGGCTAATATTCAAAGCAACAGCAATTTCCTTGTCGGTTGCTCCATTGGATGCCTGTATCAACACTTGTTGTTCCCGTTCCGTTAGACCACTGTCATCTTCCTTCTCCAAGAGTCCGCCTTTACTCAATCGACGAAACTCTGAAAGAACACGCCCCGCCAGGGTTGGTGAGAGGGCAGCTTCTCCATGCAACGTGCCGCGCAGCATCTCTAGCAGTTCTTGTGAGCGGATTTCTTTGAGCAGATAACCCTGCGCGCCGTTCTTAAGCGCATCGAAAAGCATTTCATCGTCGCCACGAACGGTCAACATCACAATGATCGTCTCGGGCAAAACCTGTTTAATTTGC
>JABLTH010000274.1_pt1 | contig 57957 bp, 62 predicted proteins | sample 7875711 | NCBI WGS metagenome assembly JABLTH01 (sample SAMN14941262, study PRJNA633318) | bioreactor metagenome | isolation source: bioreactor | place: China | collected 2019-03-05 | reverse complement strand
TTCCTGATTGGGTTCATCTTCGTCTCGTGCCCAGAACAGGCGGTCTGGAATGTGTTGTCCCATGCCCGGGCGGAAGGCGCTTTTCAGTGTGGCCCACGTGTATTCCTGGGCTTCGGCGACGGCTTCTTCCAGCGGCAGGCCATGGGCAATGCAGGCGGCGATGGCGGAAGTCAGCGTGCAGCCGGAGCCGTGGTAATTACCCGGCAGGCGATCCCAGCGCCAAGAGCGCACGGTGCCGTTGCTGCCGTACAGGGTGTTGGTGACGTCGGTGGTGCGCTCATGGGTGCCGGTAATCAACACATGCTCGCAGCCGCTGGCCAGCAGACGGCGCGCGGTTTCATCCAGCGCAGCATTTTCGGCATCTTCACCGTCATCATCGAAAAATGCCAGGCGGCGTGCTTCCAGGCTGTTCGGGGTGATCAGCGTTGCCTGCGGCACCAGCAGATCCATCATTGCGTCCAGCATTTCGTCGGAGGCCAGTTCGTCGCCGCGGCCGGAAGCTAGCACGGTATCCATGATCAGCGGAATGTCCGGGTAGTCGGCCAGGATTTCGGCAATCACGGCGATGTTTTCCACGCTGCCCAGCATGCCCAGCTTGAACGCGGCGACTTCCATGTCTTCCAGCACGGCGCGCGCCTGCTCCTCGATCCACTCGGCATCGAATACCATGACGTTGTCCACGCCCAGCGTATCCTGCACGGTGATGGCGGTGACCACCGAAGCCGGATGGCAGCCGATGCTGGACAAGGTGAGGATGTCGGCCTGCAATCCGGCCCCGCTGGTAGGGTCGGTGCCGGCAAAGGTGAGAACAATCGGGGGTGTGCGAATCATGGTGGGTGTGACAGCATTCAAAACCGCATTTTACCCCAGATCATCCAACAGGCTGCGTGGCGATAACACCGGATACCTGATTATGCTACAATGCGAGCATGTTGCAGCGCATGTTACTTGTGTTTTTCATGGTGTTCCTGCTTGGCTCCGTCCAGCAGGGTGCCGCTGCGCACGCCATTTCCCATTTGGCCGACCGGCAAAGCGATTCTAAAAGTGACTCCAGACAGGACAAATCCGACCACGGGCTGACCTATTGCGGCGAATGCGCTGCACATGCCGCGCTGGATGGCGTGATTGCGCTGCCCGAGTCACGGTTGCCGGAGCGCTTGCAGCCGGCAGCGGCTGTTGATGGTTTCTTTTGTCGCCATACCCCCCATACCGCGGTCTTCTGCGCCGCGCGCGATCCTCCTTGCTATAGCTGAATGTTGACAGTCTTCCGGCCAATCAATGCTGGCCGGACCGCGTTCATTTAGATTGCAAGGACTTACCATGTTGAAACCTACACTGACGGCGTTTGCCGTCGCTTGTGCTTTGGGCGTGCCATTTGCGGCGGATGCCAACGATAATGCCGAGCTGGAAAAGTTGCGCGCCGAAATCCAGCAGATGAAGCAGAGTTACGAAGGGCGCATTCAGGCGCTGGAAAACCGGCTGCAGGAGGCCGGCAGTACGGCGGCCCGCGCCGAAGAAAGCGCGCAGCGGGCCGAAACTGCATCAGTGCAAGCTTCGGCGCGTCCGGCTGCGGCCAATGCGTTCAACCCGGAAATTTCGCTGACGCTGCAGGGCGCCTACAAGGACCAGGACAATATTCCCGGCCGGCACCTGACCGGTTTCTTGCCGACGGCTACGGCGCCATCCAACACGCGCGGTTTCTCCGCCGATGCATCGGAGCTGTCGGTTGCCGCCAATGTGGATAGCTGGTTGCGGGCTTACGCCAATATCGTGTTTGTGGACGGCGCTGCCGAAGTGGAAGAGGCCTATTTCCAGACGCTGGGGCTGGGCAATGGCTTAACGCTGAAAGGCGGCCGTTTCCGTTCCGGGATCGGCTACCAGAATGAGTTGCACCCCCATGCCTGGGATTTTGCCGACAATAATCTGGTTTACCAGGCGCTGTTTGGTGAAGGAGCCGTGCAAGATGGGGTGCAGGTCAAATGGCTGGCGCCGACCGATCTGCTGGTGGAACTGGGGGCGGAAGTCGGGCGCGGGGCGGCGCTGAACAACGCCAATGACAACGGCGCGCCGTCGGTCAATCTGTTTGCTCATGTCGGCGGCGATGTTGGTGCTTCACATGCCTGGCGCGCCGGGCTCTCTTGGATGCGGGCCAGGGTGAACCAGCGCAGCTTTAGCGGCACCGATGTTGCCGCTACGGCGGTTAGCGGCGATTTCTCCGGTACCTCGCACATCTGGCTGGCTGATTTCATCTACAAGTGGGCGCCCAACGGCAATGCCGGTTACAACAACTTCAAGCTGCAAGGGGAGTACTTCCACCGTATCGAGGATGGCGCTCTGAACTGTGCTGACGGTGCGGGCCTGGCCTGTGCCGGGGCGCCTGCCGCCACTGCCTATGCGTCGAGCCAGTCCGGCTTCTATCTGCAAGGCGTGTACCAGTTCCTGCCGCAATGGCGCGCCGGGCTGCGCTACGACAAGCTCTACCGCGGCAAGGTTGATTGGGGTGGTGCCGACGTGGCTGCCTCGATTGTCGAACTGGCCGACTACAACCCGCAGCGCAGCACCGCCATGCTGGATTTCAGCCCGAGCGAGTTCAGCCGCTTCCGCCTGCAATACGCACACGACCAATCCATGCAAGGGGTGACCGACAACCAGCTCACCCTGCAATACATCCTGAGCCTGGGCGCCCATGGCGCGCACAGCTTCTAACCTTGAGGACGCAACCATGAGTACATTGTTCAAACTGTTAGGCGCGGCGCTGTTGTCGGCCTTTGCCCACAACAGCATTGCCGCGCTGAACGTGCTGGCATGCGAGCCGGAATGGGGTGCCCTGGCGCGCGAGCTCGGCGGCGACAAGGTGAGCGTTTACGACGCCACCACCGCGCTGCAGGACCCGCACCGTATCGAAGCCAAACCCAGCCTGATCGCCCAGGCACGCAAGGCGGATTTGCTGGTGTGCACGGGCGCCGAGCTGGAAATCGGTTGGTTGCCGATCCTGCTCAGGCAATCCGGCAATGCGGCCATCCAGCCCGGCAAGCCGGGCAATTTCGAGGCGGCGCACGCGGTGCGGATGCTGGAAATCCCTGCGCGCCTGGACCGTGCCGAAGGGGATATCCATCCCGGCGGTAACCCGCACATCCAGACCGACCCGCGAAATATTGCGTTGGTGGCGGAGGGGCTGGCCAGGCGCCTGGCCGAAGTTGACGCAGCCAACGCCGGTTTCTACCAGCAGCGCTACAGCGATTTCGCCCGGCGCTGGCAGGATGCGCTCAAGCGCTGGAGTGCCCAGGCCGCGCCGCTCAAGGGCGTTGGTATTGTGGTGCAGCACCGCGCTTTCCCGTACCTGGCCAACTGGCTAGGGTTGCAGGAGGTGGCGTCGCTGGAGCCCAAACCCGGCGTTGAACCGAGCAGCGCCCATCTGGCGGCAGTGCTGGAACAGCTCAAGGCCAAACCGGCGCGCATGGTGATACGCGCCGCCTATAACCAGGACCGGCCATCGCGCTGGATTGCCGAGCATGCCCAGATTGCGGCGGTTGAACTGCCGTTCACCGTGGGCGGCTCGGCGGAAGCGCGAGACTTGTTCGGCTTGTTCGACGATACCGTCAATCGCTTGCTGGCGGCTCTCAAATGAACCTGGACGCCCTTTCATTAAGCATCCTCGGCCCGGCCATGCTGGCCGGTTTACTGGTGTTGGCGACACATGTGCCGCTGGGGCAGCAGGTGCTGCAGCGCGGCATCGTGTTTATCGATCTGGCGGTGGCGCAGATCGCGGCGCTCGGCGTGATTGCCGCCGACTTCCTGGGCTGGGAGGCGCAGGGCTGGGCGGTACAGGTCGCAGCCTTGTCCGCGGCGGTGCTGGGTGCGTTGCTGCTGACCTGGATGGAAAAGCGCTGGCCGGATGTACAGGAGGCGCTGATCGGCGCGGTGTTCGTGCTGGCGGCCACCGCCGGGATTCTGCTGTTGTCCAACCACCCGCACGGCGGCGAGCACCTGAAGGATCTGCTGACCGGGCAGATTTTATGGGTGGGCAGCCATCAACTGATTCCGGCCGCGCTGATGACGGCAGTGATCCTGGCGCTATGGTTCGGCTTACGCCGGCAGCTCGGCCGCGCCGGGTTCTATCTGCTGTTTGCGCTGGCGATCACCACATCGGTGCAACTGGTCGGTGTGTACCTGGTGTTTTCCAGCCTGATCATGCCGGCGCTGGCGGTGCGCAACTGGCCTGAGTCAAGGCGCCTGCGGGCGGGTTACCTGATCGGCGCGCTGGCGTACGGCATCGGCCTGGCGCTGTCGGCCTGGTTTGACCTGCCAGCCGGCCCGGTGATTGTCTGGATGCTGGCGGTGGTGGGCATTTTCGCCAACAGCCGGCGCTTTACGCTATGATTGTGATATCAATTACAGGAGCGACGCAGCATGGCAAGAACCGTTCAATGCATCAAACTCGGTCGTGAAGCCGAGGGACTGGATTTCCCGCCGTACCCGGGAGAACTCGGCAAGCGGATTTATGAGCACGTGTCCAAGGAGGCATGGGAAGGCTGGAAAAAACACCAGACCATGCTGATCAATGAAAACCGCCTGAGCCTGTCGGACCCGGCCGCGCGCAAGTACCTGATGACGCAGACTGAAGCGTATTTCTTTGGTGCCGGGGCGGAAATGGCCTCGGGATACGTTCCGCAATAACACTGTCACAACAATGAATTAATCTTGGGGATTGATCTAAATGGCACCGACCTTAAAGTTGAATTCCCCTGAATATTTCCTCAATCGAGAACTTGGCCTGCTGGCGTTCAACCGCCGCGTGCTGGCCCAGGCCGAGGACACGCGCAATCCGCTGCTGGAGCGGCTCAAGTTCCTGTGTATCGTCAGCAGCAACATGGACGAGTTTTTCGAGGTGCGTGTTGCTGGGCTGAAGGAGCAAATCCAGTTCAATGCCAAAACCGGCGCGGCCGACGGGCTGACGCCGCGCCAGGTGTTCACCGCCGTTTGCGCCGAGTCGCACACGCTGGTCGCCCGGCAGTACCAGATTTTCAATGACGTGCTGGTGCCGCAACTGGCCGCCGAAGGCATCCGCTTTTTGCGCCGTACGCAATGGGATGAGCAGCAGCGCGCGTGGATACGGGATTACTTTTTCCGCGAACTGATGCCGGTGCTGACGCCGATCGGGCTGGACCCGGCGCACCCGGTCCCGCGGGTGCTGAACAAGAGTCTCAATTTTGCCGTGGAACTGGAAGGCAAGGATGCCTTCGGCCGCAACTCCGGCCGCGCCATTGTGCAGGCGCCGCGCGCATTGCCGCGGGTGATCCAGGTGCCGCGCGAAATCGCCGGGTGCGAATACGGTTTTGTGTTTTTGTCTTCCATCCTGCATGCGCATGTCGGCGAACTGTTCAGCGGCATGGAGGTGAAAGGCTGCCACCAGTTCCGCGTGACACGCAACAGCGACCTGTTCGTGGACGAAGAAGAGGTCAAGGACCTGCGCCTGGCGTTGCAGGGGGAGCTGACGGAGCGCCAGTTCGGCGACGAAGTGCGCCTGGAAATCGCCGACAGTTGCCCCGAGGAAATGTCGGCGTTTTTGCTCAAGCAGTTCGACCTGACCAAGGACGACCTTTACCAGGTGCATGGCCCGGTCAACCTAGTGCGGCTGATGCAGATACCGGATCGGGTGGACCGCCCCGACCTGAAATTCGTCAATTACCGCCCCAGCCTGCCGCGCGAGCTGAATAAAACCCCGGATATTTTCAAGGCCATCAGCAAGGGCGACATCCTGCTGCATCACCCGTTCCAGTCGTTCAACCCGGTGGTGGAATTCCTGCAACAGGCTGCGATCGACCCCAACGTGCTCGCCATCCGGCAGACGGTATACCGCACCAGCTCCGATTCCACGCTGATGGAAGCGCTGATCGATGCCGCGCGCCGCGGCAAGGAAGTCACGGTGGTGGTGGAACTGATGGCGCGTTTCGACGAAGAAGCCAACATCAACTGGGCTGCCAAGCTGGAAAAAGTCGGCGCGCACGTGACCTACGGCGTGGTGGGCCACAAGACCCATGCCAAAATGGCCATGGTGGTGCGCCGCGAAGAAGGCCGCCTGCGCCGCTATGTGCATCTTTCCACCGGCAATTACCACCAGCGCACCGCGCGGTTGTATACGGATTTCGGCATGTTCACCTGCCGTGACGACATCGGCGAAGACGTCAACGACATCTTCGCGCAGCTGACCGGGCTGGGCAAAGCGACCAAGCTGCGCCACCTGTGGCAGTCGCCGTTTACCTTGCATAGCCAGTTGATCAAGGCGATCCAGCATGAGGCGGAAGTCGCCAAATCCGGCAAAAAAGCCCACATCGTCGCCAAGATGAACGCCCTGCTCGACCCCGATATCATCGTGGCGTTGTATGCCGCGTCCAACGCCGGCGTGAAGATCGACCTGATCGTGCGGGGGGTGTGTGCGCTGCGCCCCGGTATTCCCGGCGTGTCCGAGAACATCCGCGTGCGTTCCATTGTCGGGCGCTTCCTCGAGCATTCGCGGATTTACTACTTCTACAACGGCGGCGCCCAGAATTTTTATCTGGCCAGCGCCGACTGGATGTACCGCAATTTTTTCCGGCGCATCGAAACCTGCTTCCCCATCCTCGACCCCAACCTCAAGCGCCGGGTATACCGGGAGGGGCTGGCGCCTTACCTCAAAGACAATACCCAGGCCTGGGAAATGCAGGCGGACGGCAGCTACCGGCAGAAGAAGCCCGGCCGCGCCCTGGCGTTCAGCGCCCAGGGCTATTTGCTGGGTGAGTTCGGGCAGGAACTGGATCGCGAAAAATAAAAACGCCGCCATGTCCGACGCGGCATTGTTACCTGCATTTGTGAGGAAGGCACTGCTGTAGGAGCGCAACTTGTTGCGCGATATTTCGCACAATCGCCCGACAAGTCGGGCTCCTACAAAGCATGACTGGCCTGCCGAATGGGCAATTCGGGTTTAATCAGTTTCCCCTATTTTTCCCGCTCGATCTTGAGCGTCACCCCGGCATCGGCCCAGAAGCCCGTTTCCGCCGCCAGTTCGGTTTCGGTCAACGGGTTGGCCGCCAGCCAGCTTGCCGGGATGCCCAGCACGAAACTGGAGCGCTCGCGGAACAGCGACAGCTCCGGAGTCGGCGTATCCATGCGGTTACGATGGAACAGCACCGCCAGCCGCAGCACCAGGATGAGCGTGATGCGGTCGTCATCCAGCGGCGGCAACGGGTACTTGGCCAATGTGCGGCGCTGCAGGCGCAACAGCAGCGCGATCAGTTGCTGCTCCATGCGCGAAAACCCCGGCATGTCGGCATTCTCGACAATATAAGCGGAGTGCTTGTGGTAGGCGGAGTGGGCGATGGAAATGCCGATTTCGTGCAACCGCGCGGCCCAGGTCATGTACAGCTGGGCCTGCGGCTCTTCCATTTCCAGGGTGTGGCTCACGCGACCCAGCAGATCCAGCGCCAGCGCCAGCACGCGCTTGGCCTGCGGCGTATCCACATGGTAGCGGCGCATGAACTGGCGTACCGTGGCTTCGCGCGTATCGTGGTGCTGGAAACGGCCCAGCAGCTCGTACAGCACGCCTTCGCGCAACGCGCCGTTGGCGACGGTCATGCGCTCGATGCCGAGTTCGTCAAAGGCGGCGGACATGATGGCGAAGCCGCCGGCGATAACGGCGGCACGTTCGGCGCTCAAACCGTCCAGTTGCAGCGATTTGACGTCTTTTGCCTTGATCATCTGCTTTTTCAGTGCGGCCAGACCGGCGCGGGTGATGCTGCCGTCCGCCCAGCCGTTAAGCTGCATGATCTGCGCCAGCGCCCGTGCCGAGCCCGAGGAGCCGATGGCTTCATCCCAGTGCCCGGCGGCAAAGTGGTGGCGTATGGTCTGGATTTCGGTGCGCGCGGCGATTTCCGCTCGTTTGAAATTGCTCTCGGACAGCTTGCCGTCCGGGAAAAACCGCAGGCTGTAGCTGACGCAGCCCATGTACAGGCTTTCCATTTTGCTGGGTTCGAAACCCTGGCCGATGACGAACTCGGTGGAGCCGCCGCCGATATCCATGTCCATGCGCGTGCCTTCGAACGGCGGCAGGCTACGCGACACGCCGATGAAGATCATGCGCGCTTCTTCGCGTCCGGCAATGATTTCGATGGGGAAACCCAGTGCTTCTTCCGAACGGGCAACCAGTTCGGTGGCGTTGCGGGCAATGCGGAACGTATTGGTAGCGACGACGCGCACCGAATGCGGGTCGAATCCGCGCAGCCGTTCGCCGAAGCGGCGCAGACATCCCACCGCGCGGTCGATGGATTCCTGGGACAAGGTCTTGTCTTTGCCCAAGCCGGCCCCCAAGCGCACCATTTCGCGCAGGGAGTCATGCATGAACAGATGATCTTCGGCTACGTGGGCGACTTGCAGACGAAAACTGTTGGAGCCGAGATCAACCGCCGCAATTTCTGAAGGTTGTTGTTCGATGCGATTCACAACAGCAGTTTATTCCGATTTCAAACCTGGCGGGCGAAAACCCTGAAAACCGGCTAATTCAGGGCTTCTTTTTCCATTTCCTGCATGGTGGTATGGCGCACGTCCTTGCCTTTCACCATGTATACCACGTACTCGGCGATATTCTTGGAGTGGTCGCCGATGCGCTCGATCGCCTTGGCCACGAACAGCACGTCCAGCGACATGGAGATGGTGCGCGGGTCTTCCAGCATGAAGGTGATCAACTGGCGGGTGATGGCGCGAAAGTCGTCATCCACCTGTATATCCTGGCGGGCGACATCCACCGTACGCGAAACATCCAGGCGGGCGAAGGCGTCCAGCGAAGTGCGCAGCATGTCGCGCACTTGCTCGGCCATGCGCTTGATTTCGTTGAAGCGCGGCGAATACATGCGGTCGGTTTCGTGCAGGCGCTTGGCAACACGCGCGATTTTGGTGGCTTCGTCGCCGATTCTTTCCAGGTCGGTAATGGTCTTGACCACCATCATGATCATGCGCAGGTCACCCGCGGCGGGCTGGCGGCGTGCGATGATGTGGCTGCAGGCCTCGTCCACCGAGACTTCCAGGCCGTTCACCGCGTGATCTTTCTCAATCACCTGGTCGGCCAACTGCATGTTGGCATTCGCCAGCGCGTCCACCGCATTGGTGATCTGCTCCTCGACGAGGCCGCCCATTTGCAGAACCTTGGCACGCACAGCTTCCAGTTCGGTGTCGTATTGCTTGAAAGTGTGTTCGGATTGCATTACCGCTCCTTCTAGAATGCTGAAACTGCCAGTTTATTGCACGATTATGAAACTATTGTGACCGTGGCCGCGCGTCCGGTTATTTGGTCAGGGTTTTCACGCCGTCCTGGGTGGCAAGCAGCACCACGTCCGCGCTTCTTGCGGCAAACAGGCCGTTGGTCACCACGCCGACAATCTGGTTGATCTTCGCTTCCAGCGCCACCGGGTCAAGGATGGTCAAGCCGTGTACGTCCAGGATAATGTTGCCGTTATCGGTGGTGAAATCGCGCAATATCGGCTGGCCGCCCAGTTTCACCAGTTCGCGCGCCACATGGCTGCGCGCCATCGGCAGCACTTCCACCGGCAGCGGGAACTTGCCCATGACCGGCACCAGCTTGCTGCCATCGACGATGCAGATGAACTTGTCGGCTACCGCCGCGACGATTTTTTCGCGCGTCAGCGCGCCGCCACCGCCCTTGAGCATGTGGAAATGCTCGGTCACTTCATCGGCGCCATCCACATAAATTTCCAGGCCGTTGACGGTGTTGAGGTCGAACACCTCGATGCCGTGGCCGCGCAGGCGTTGCGCGGTCGCTTCAGAGCTGGCGACGGCGCCATCGATCTTGTGCTTCACCTTGGCGAGTTCTTCGATGAAAAAGTTGGCAGTTGAACCGGTACCGACACCAATGATGCCGCCCTTCACGTATTCAACCGCTTTTTTTGCGACTTGTTGTTTTAATTCGTCTTGTGTTGCCATGCTGTGCTCCCATTTTCTTTATAATCACCTGAACTCTGAATCATACACTTGCTTGCAGCCATGAAAAACGACTATCTGGAAAAAATCCTCACCGCGCGCGTCTACGACGTTGCCGTGGAAACCCCGCTGGACGCCGCGCCCAACCTGTCCGCGCGCATCGGCAACAACATCCTGCTCAAACGTGAGGACGTGCAGCCGGTGTTTTCGTTCAAGCTCCGCGGCGCCTATAACAAAATGGTGCATCTCAGCGAGAGTGAGCGCAAACGCGGGGTGATCTGCGCCTCCGCCGGCAACCACGCCCAGGGCGTGGCGCTGGCCGCCAAAAAGCTCGGCTGCCGCGCCGTGATCGTGATGCCCAAGACCACGCCGCAGATCAAGATCGATGCTGTAGCCCGGCGCGGCGGCGAAGTGGTGCTGGCCGGCGAAAGCTACGACGAAGCCAGCGCCCACGCCCACCTGCTGGAGAAACAGGAAAAGCTCACCTATGTGCACCCGTTTGACGACCCCTACGTGATCGCCGGGCAGGGTACTATCGCCATGGAAATCCTGCGCCAGCACCCGGACCCGATCCACGCCATATTCTGCTGCGTCGGCGGCGGCGGGCTGATTGCCGGCATCGCCGCCTACGTCAAGCGCCTGCGCCCGGAAATCAAGATCATCGGCGTGGAAGCCGTGGATGCCGATGCCATGACGCAGTCGCTGGCCGCCGGCAAGCGCGTCAAGCTGGACCAGGTCGGCCTGTTTGCCGACGGCGCCGCGGTCAAGCAGGTGGGCGAGGAAACCTTCCGCCTGTGCCAGCAGTACGTGGATGAAATGATCGTGGTGGACAACGACGCCATCTGCGCCGCCATCAAGGACGTATTCGAAGATACCCGCTCCATCCTGGAACCCGCGGGAGCCTTGGCCCTGGCCGGCGCCAAGGAATACGCCAAGCGCCACAAACTGAAAAACAAGACGCTGGTGGCCGTGGCCAGCGGCGCCAACACCAACTTCGACCGCCTGCGCTTTGTCGCCGAGCGCGCCGAAATCGGCGAACAGCGCGAAGCTGTGCTGGCAGTCACCATCCCGGAAACGCCGGGCAGCTTCAGGAAGTTCTGCGCCTTGCTGGGCGAGCGCTCAATTACCGAATTCAATTACCGCTATTCCGACCCGGTGCAAGCCCACGTGTTCGCCGGCGTGCAGGTGGCCAAGCGCAGCGAAGCCAAGCAACTGGTCGATTCGCTACGCAAGCACGGCCTGCCCACGCTGGACCTGACCGACGACGAAATGGCCAAACTGCACATCCGCCACCTGGTCGGCGGCCATGCGCCGCAAGTCACCAACGAGCTGGTCTACCGCTTCGAATTCCCGGAGCGCCCCGGCGCGTTGATGAAGTTTTTGGAAAACATGAGCAGCGGCTGGAACATCTCGCTGTTCCACTACCGCAACCACGGCGCCGACTACGGCCGGGTGCTGGTCGGCATGCAGGTGCCGGCAGGCGAAAAGAAAGCGTTCAAGGAATTCCTGAAACAACTGGGTTACGCCTACTGGGACGAAAGCGACAACCCCGCGTACAAACTGTTCCTGGGGTAGTTGTTACTGCCCGGAGGGTGCATACCCGGCGTTGCCGGGTGCGCAGCCATCTGGGCGGCGTGCAATGAACTCGGGTTACGTTTGCTAAGACGCCTAACGCTGGAATGACTTGTTATGCTTGAGATGCAAGCCATTTATCAAAGTTTTCCCGCTGATTCTCGTAGAGAGCAAGCTGAAATGCGTGTTTGTCATGCAAATAGAGCATGTGGCGAATTTGCGTGAATGGATTGAGAACATTGCCGTGGTCCGAGGCTTGATATGCGGTGTAGTTGCCAACTTTTTCCTTATTTTCTGTTAGCGCCTTTTTGAATTCCTCCAGGGTAATGTTGCTTTTCCACCGGACTATCTCTTGGGTAAAGCCGTCTGCTTTGAATCCCTGAAACTGATAATCAGGGAATTCATCTGCTACCGCAGACAGAAAATCAAATACGTCGAATTTGGAAGTCTCCGAATCCAAAACCAACGCCATATCTACCTTGCCTTCTTCAAGCTCTTGGGTTGTATTTTTGATTTGCGTGAATTCGCGGTCAGCTATTTCAAACAGTGCAGCGAGAGCGTTAATTTGCCTTTTTAGGCTTGGGGGAATTGATCTTTTGTATTTTATTTTGTGGTCTAGAACACTCCAAGCATCTTGAATAATAGAACGAACTTGAACTTCAAATCTAATTTCTTTATACCTTGAGCACTCAGGTAAATCGACTCGAACCCCGTTGATTTTCAGATCAAGGTGATGTCCTTTATATCCGAATGTGTTTTCTTTTTCTTCAATTTCCGCGCTTTTGTTGGTTTCATCAAGAATGGAAAAATTATCTTTCAGAACTTTAGTAACAAGGGCAATATCGGTTTCGTAGTAACAAATAACACGAACTCCAATAAGGTCTGTTATATGGTCGCGGATTGAATAGGGAGTTCTTGTTTGTTCAAGTTCAGTTTGGTACTTGAGAGAAAACTTTTTAATTGATTCTTCCCTGTCTTTCAGCCGCGAGATGACGGTTGGTGTTTCTATCCCTGAAACAGAAGCAACAAGTGATGAAATTAGACTTTCAAAAAACTTGGTTGCATCTTTCAGAAGATCGTGATTATCAGAATAAAACTCACGAAACTCATTTTTTTCTTTTTCAAAATCGAGAGAAGCCATGAATTACTCCTGATCATAACGTAAAGTAGCCATCCTAATTGACGGTCTATCAACCGTCAAAAGGGCAATGGTGGAAATTTTTTACGATAGTTTATTGCTTTAATTTCTACCCGGAGCGGAACGCGGAAAAATAAAAAGGGCAGTGCCGTAGCACTGCCCTTTTTCATTACTTAACCGCCGGAATTACTTGGCAGCGTCAGCAGCCTTGTGGTGGCCCTTTTTGTGGGCGTGTTTGGCGGCTGGGGCGGCCGGCTTTTCAGCCTTGGCAGCATCAGCAGCCGGGGCGGCGGCTTCAGCGGCTGGCTTGGCGTCGGCCTTGGGGGCGTCGGCGGCAACGGCGTTGACGGAAACAGCAAACAGGCCGGCGATCAGGGCAGCAATAAACTTGTTCATGGTGGTACCTTTCTTAAGTGACTGTTAAGGGCTCCGCATAAGGTTATGCGGTTTGCCGTGAGAGCCACGATACGCCGCCAACCTGAACGCAACCTTTCGCCAAGCTGTCGCCAACCTTACTGGGGGTTATTGGTGTCAGGCGGCTGTTTGTTGCATCAGCCCCACCAGGATTTCCGCGCTGGCGGGCGCCATGGTGACGCCGTAGCGGAAATGCCCGGTATTCAGCCACAGGTTTTGCAGCGTGGCGTGGCGACCGATCAAGGGGATGTTGTCGGGGGAGCCGGGGCGCAGGCCGCTCCAGTGTTTGATCAGCGGGGCATGGCGCAGTTGCGGCAGGCATTCCGCCGCTTTGCGCTGCAGGTCGGCCGCGGCCTGTGGCGTGGTGGATTTGTCGAAGCCGACGTCTTCCACCGTGCTGCCGGCCAGGATGTGGCCATCGCGGCGCGGGATCAGGTAAAAGTCGTCGCGGAAAATAATGTGCTCCAGCGTGCCTGCCGGCAGTTGGTACAGCAGCATTTGCCCGCGCATGGGCTTGAGTTCGACAGCGGGCGCGTGCTGGCCGAGCAGGCCCTTGCTCCACGCGCCGGCGGTGATCACCACCTGGTCGGCGTGCAGCAGTTCGCCCTGGGTGGTTTCCAGCGCGGATACCCGGTCTGCCTGTACCACCAGGCGGGCAATTTCGGTTTGCTCGCGGATGGTGACCTGGTGCAACTCCAGCGCGCGCCGCAACGCCTTGACCAGCCGCGAGTTGCGCGCCTGCGCCACGTCCGGCAGCCATAGCTGCTGGTCGCGCAGTTCGGCGCGCAGCTGGTGTTGCTCGCACCAGGTCAAAGCCGGGGCGAAGTCTGTGGCGGCGGTGGCACCTGGCAGCACCAGCATGCCGCTGACGGTGTATTCCGGGTCGATGCCGGTGGTTTGGCGCAGCGATTCGGCCAGGGCCGGGTACAGCTTTGCGCCGGCCTGCGCCAGTTGGTTGACCTCTTCGCGGTAGTGCCACGGCAGCAGCGGGAAGAGGATGCCGCCGCCGGCCCAGGTGGATTCCATGCCCAGCGCGCCGCGGTCGACCAGGGTGACCCTGGCGCCCTGCTGGGCCAGCTTGATGGCCGTGAGGCAGCCCGCGGCGCCGCCGCCCACAATCAGCACGTCGCTCATTTGTGTTCTTTCGGCAGGTGCTTCAGCAGGTGGCTTTCGGCGCTGGCCAGGTTTTCCGGCGCGCCCAGCAGCACCACGACATCGCCTTCCAGCAATACCACATCGCGTTTCGGGCGGATGATGCCGATGTTGGGGCGGCGGATGGACTGCACCTCGATATTCAGGTTTTCCAGCGACAGTTCGGCGAGGCTGCGGCCGATGGCGATGACGCCTGCCGTGATTTCAACGGGGTGCAGCCGCGGCTGCAGCCGGTCGGCGGCGTCCAGGTCGTGGTCGGACAGGCCGTGGAAAAAGCCGCGGAACATGCTGTAGTTTTCTTCGCGGAAACGGCGGATGCGCTTGACCACGCGGTTCAACGGCACGCCCAGCACCACCAGCGCGTGGGAGGCCAGCATCAGGCTGCCTTCCAGCACTTCCGGCACCACTTCGGTGGCGCCGGCTTCGCGCAGCTTGTCCATGTCGCGGTCATCCAGCGTGCGCACGATCACCGGCACGTTGGGGCAGCGGTCGCGCATCACGTGTAGCACCTTGAGCGCGGCGTTCAACTCGGAAAAGCTGACCACCACCACGCGCGCGCGCTCCACCCCGGCGGCCTGCAATACTTCAAAGCGCGCCGAGTCGCCATAAACAACGCGCTGACCGGCGGTAACGGCCTCCCTGACGCGCACCGGGTCGAGATCGAGCGCGATGTAGGGGATGTTTTCCTGTTCGAGAAACCGGGCCAGGTTCTGGCCGCTGCGGCGGTAACCACAAATGACGGCATGCCCGGACATGCCTTCGCTCATCACGGCGATTTCCTGGATCTGCCGGTTGCGGTTGCGCGTATAGCTGGGTGACAGCAGGCGCGCAATGCGGCCGTTGTACTGGATCAGGAACGGCGCCAGGATCATGGAGATCAGCATGGCGGCCAGCGCCATCTGGGCATGTTGCGGTGCCAGCAGCCCGCTTTCGCTGCCTTGCGCCAGCAGCACGAAGCTGAATTCGCCCGCCTGGGCCAGCGTTAATGCGGTGCGCCAGCCGACGCCGATTTCATTGCCGAACAGGCGGCAAAGCAGGGCAATCAGGCCGCCTTTAACCAGGATCAGCGTCACGGCCAGCAACAAAATCCAGCCCAGGTTGCGCAGCAGCAACCCCAGGTCGAGCTGCATGCCGAGGGTGATGAAAAACAGCCCCAGCAGGATGTCGCGGAACGGGGCGACATCCGCCGCCACCTGGTAGCGGTAGCGCGTTTCGGAAATCAGCATGCCGGCGATGAACGCACCCAGCGCATACGACAGCCCGGTCAGCTTGGTGACAAAGGCCAGCCCCAGCGTGACCAGCAGCACGTTGAGCACGAACAGTTCCTGCGAGCGTTGCCGCGCCACCAGCTCGAACCAGGGGTTCATCAGCCATTTGCCCAGGTACAGCAGCAGCGCCAGCACAACTGCCGCCTTGACCGCGGCGATGCCGAGCACGCCTGCCAAGTCGGCGCCGGGCGCGGCCAACGCCGGGATCAGGATCAGCAGCGGCACCACCGCGATATCCTGGAACAGCAGGATGCCGATGGACAGGCGGCCGTGGCGGGAATTGAGCTCCAGCCGCTCGACCAGCATCTTCGAGACAATGGCGGTGGAGGACATGGCAAATGCGCCGCCGACCACAAATGCGGTGCGCCAGTCGCCGCCGAGCAGCAATATGCCGCCGGATGCCGCCGCCATGCAGGCCAGCACCTGCAGGCCACCCAGGCCGAACACCGTGCGCCGCATGCTGTACAACTGCGGCAGGCTGAATTCCAGCCCGATGCTGAACATCAGGAACACCACGCCGAATTCGGCCAGGGCGTGGATGGATTGGTTGTCGGACATCAGGCCGAAGGTATACGGCCCGAGTGCCAGGCCCACCAGGAAATAGGCCAGCATGGAAGGCAGGCGCAGCACGCGCAGCAAGGCCACGGCGGCAACGGCGCTGGCGAGCAGCATCAGGATGAGGTTGAGTGTGGTCATGTAAAAACGGTCAAGCCAAATGTTTTTCTTTTTTTATTGTAGAGCAAATAGTATGCCGACCTTTATCCGGCATGATTTCCCTTTTATACTTCGTCATTATGACAACAACGCACGGACTGGAATTGGCGCGCGAAGTGCTTCGCATAGAAGCGCGGGAGGTGGAAGCCGTCGCGCAAAGGCTGGATAACAGCTTTCAGCGCGCTGTCGAGCTCATTCTACAATGCCGGGGGCGGGTCGTGGTAAGCGGCATCGGCAAATCCGGGCATGTGGCCAACAAAATCGCGGCAACGCTGGCCAGTACCGGCACCCCGGCGTTTTTCATGCATTCCGCCGAGGCGGTGCATGGCGACCTGGGCATGATCACGGCGGACGACATCGTGCTGATGCTGTCGAATTCTGGCGAAGGCTCGGAGCTGCTGACCATTGTGCCGTTCTTGCGGCGCATGGGCGCCAAGTTGATCAGCATGACCGGCAACGCGGATTCAACGCTGGCCAAAGAGGCCGACGTGCATCTGGATGCCAGCGTGACGCAGGAAGCCTGTCCGCTGGGGCTGGCGCCGACCGCCAGCACCACGGCGGCACTGGCGCTGGGCGATGCGCTGGCGGTGGTGCTGCTAGATGCGCGCGGCTTCAGCGAGGAGGATTTTGCCCGCTCCCATCCCGGCGGTGTGCTGGGCCGACGCCTGCTGGTGCATGTGGACGACATCATGCGCACCGGCGAAGCCATCCCGCAGGTGCAGCAAACGGCCAGCTTTTCCGCCGCGCTGCTGGAAATGACGCGCAAGGGGCTGGGCATGACCGCCGTTACCGACGAGCAGGGCCGCCCGGTCGGCATCCTGACCGACGGCGACCTGCGCCGCCTGTTCGAAAAAACCATGGATTTCAATACCGCCACCATCGCCGATACCATGCGCCCGTCGCCGCGCACCATTGCTGCCGGCCGTCTGGCGGTGGAGGCGGTGGAGGTGATGGAAGAGTTCAAGATCAACGGCCTGCTGGTGGTGGATACGGCCGGCAAGCTGGTGGGCGCGCTGAATATGCATGACCTGTTAAGGGCGAAAGTGGTATGAGCGAAGAATTTCTGCGCCGTGCCAAAGCCATCAAGCTGGTTATTTTCGATGTGGACGGGGTGATGACCGACGGCCGGCTGATGATCGGCGACGACGGGCTGGAATACAAGGCCTTCAACTCTCAGGACGGCTTGGGGATGAAGCTGCTGAAGGCCAGCGGCGTGGATACGGTGATTATTACCGGCAGGACGTCGAAAGTGGTGGTGACGCGCGCCGAGAGCACGGGCGTTGCGCATTTCTATCAAGGGGTGGAGGACAAGCTGGAGGCGTTCGAGGATTTGCTGCGCAAGACCGGGCTGTTGCCGGAACAATGCGCTTTCATGGGGGATGACGTGGTGGATTTGCCCCCCATGCGGCGCTGCGGGCTGGCGCTGACGGTGCCGGGCGCCCATGCGCTCACCAAGCAGCACGCGCACTACATCACCACGCGCGAGGCCGGGCACGGCGCCGTGCGCGAGGTCTGCGAACTGTTGATGCAGGCGCAGGGACCTTATGACGCGCAAATGGCGCAGTACCTGAGATAAGCCGGGGATGCGAGGCCTTCCTGCCATCTGGTTCGGGCTGTTGCTGCTGGCATTGCTGACGGCGCTGACGTTCTGGATCGATCGCACGGTGCAGCCGCCCGCGCCCAAGCGCGACGGCAGCACCCGGCACGCGCCGGATTACATCGTGAACCATTTCCTGTCCACGCGTACCGACGGCTTCGGTAATCCGCGCTATGATCTTGCCGGCGTTGAAATGCGGCATTATCCCGACGATGACAGCACGGAACTGGTGCGACCGCATTACACCATCTACTCGAAGCAGATGCAGACCACCCAGATTTTTTCGGACAAAGGCAAGGTTTCCGCCAATGGCGAAAACGTCTATTTCATGGATAATGTGAGGGTGGTGCGGGCAGAAACCGCGCAAAAACCCGAGATGACGGTGCTGACCAGTTATCTGCATGTGATTCCTGACTTGAGCCAGGCGCAGACGGACCGTCCGGTCACTATTTTGCAGGCGCCACGCACGGTGATCCGTGCCGGCGGCATGCAGTATGACAAGAAAGAAGGCGTCCTGAATCTGGTCAAGCGCGTCAAGGTGCATTATGAACGCCCCGGTGCGCGCGTCCTCAAGCCAATAACGGCAGCGGAACTGGCGGCGAAAATCCAGTTTCTTGACCAGGTTCCGTCGGTCGTGAAACCGACCAGTTCGGTGGCGCCGGTGGTGCCTGCGGTGCCGGTGGAAAAACCGGCGGTTAGTAGCAAAAAACCGGTTAAAAAAGCGGGCAAAAAAGCGCCGGTGCCGGCGGACGCCAAGCCGGGCAAGGCGTCCGGACCGGCGGCCAAGAAGCAGAAAACGAGCAAGCCCATTAAAAAATCGGCGACAACTAACGTGAAAAAGACGCCAGCCAGGAAGACAGCCAATAACGCCAAGACCGGGACTATTCAGCCCCGGATTCGGAGACAATATGAAAATCCGTAATGCCTGCTTTGCAGTATGTTTGCTGATGCTAGCCGTCAGCGGTGTTGCCCGGGCTGAAAAAGCCGACCGGGAAAAGCCGATTGATCTGGAAGCCGATAATCTCACCCAGAACGATGCAAAAAAAACCAGCATCTACACCGGCAATGTGATCCTGACCCAGGGTACGCTGGTGATTCATGCCGACAAACTGATCGTCAGGGAAGATAGCGAAGGCTTCCAGCACAGCACTTCGTATGGCGATCCCACGACGTTCCGCCAGAAGATGGAAGGCAAGAACGAATACATTATGGGCAGCGGCCAGCGCATCGAGTACGACGGCCGCATGGACAAGGTCAAGTTGTTCGTCAAGGCCTGGGTGAAGCGCGGCGAGGACATCGTGCACGGCGATTACATCATGTATGATGCCAGTGCTGAATTCGCCGAGGTGATCGGCGGCCCGCAGGCCGCTACCCCAGCCAATCCCAAAGGCCGCGTCCGCGCAATCATCCAACCCAAGAGCAAAACCGCCCCGGCTCCAGCCGCGGCGCCTGCTGCGCCGGAAAAATCAGCCGAGTAGTTGAACGGCCGGGCTGACATGAGGACACCATGAGTGAATTGAAGGTACACGGGCTTAAAAAAAGCTACAAAGCCCGCACGGTGGTCCACGACATCTCCCTCGATATTTCCAGCGGGGAAGTCGTGGGGCTGCTGGGACCCAATGGCGCCGGTAAAACCACCAGTTTTTACATGATGGTCGGGCTGGTGCCGCTGGATGACGGGCGCATTACGCTGGATGGTGTTGATCTGGGGCACTTGCCCATCCATCGGCGCTCGCGCATGGGTTTGTCCTATCTGCCGCAGGAGCCTTCCATTTTCCGCAAGTTGACGGTGGCGGAGAATATCCAGGCCATTCTGGAATTGCAGCAACTGCCGGAAGAGGCCATGCAGGCCAGGCTGGATGAGCTGCTGCAGGAGCTGCATGTCAGCCATTTGCGCAGCGCGCCGGCGGTGAGCCTTTCCGGCGGGGAACGCCGGCGGGTTGAAATCGCGCGGTGTCTGGCCAGCAACCCGCGCTTCATTTTGCTGGACGAGCCGTTTGCGGGGATTGACCCGATTGCGGTGATCGATATCCAGAAAATCATCCGCTTCCTGAAGGAGCAGGGCATCGGCGTGCTGATTACCGACCACAATGTACGGGAAACCCTCGGTATCTGCGACCGGGCTTATATCGTCAACGACGGGCGCGTGCTGGCTGCCGGGCGCCCCGATGAAATCATCGCCAACGAAAGTGTGCGGGAAGTTTATCTTGGCAGGAATTTCAGGCTGTAAACCATGAAGCAGACGTTGCAACTCAGAGTTTCCCAGCATCTGGCGCTGACGCCGCAATTGCAGCAGTCCATCCGCCTGCTGCAGCTTTCTTCCATTGAACTGGGGCAAGAACTGGAGACGGTGCTGCAATCCAACCCGCTGCTGGAACGGGTTGGCGACGACAGCGACACGGCTTCTTTTTCGGCGCCGACGTCGCCGCAGGAAGTGCCGGTGGCTGAAACCGTGGATGCGCCCGCCGATACCACGGAATCACTGGGGGCGGCGGAATCGGGCTTCGACGACCTGGACAACGGGCGCTGGGAAGGTGCGCAACACACCAATGCCAGCAGCGACGACGATAACGACTTTACCTTCCAGGAGCCGGACGCACCCACCCTGCGCGAGCACCTGCTGGAGCAGCTGGGCCTGATGCACCTGTCCGAACGCGATTTACTGCTGGCATCCATGCTGGTGGACGCCATCAATGAAGACGGGTATCTGGAGCAGCCGCTGGAAGAACTGGTGGAATTGCTGCCGGCGGAACAGGAAGTAGACCTGCTGGAACTGCAGACCGCGCTCAAGCTGATCCAGCATCTCGACCCGCTGGGCGTGGGCGCCAGGAACCTCAACGAATGCCTGGAATTGCAACTGTTGGCGGAGGCGGAGGATACGCCCCAGCACAAGGTTGCGCTGACGATCGTCAGGCAGCACTTGCCGCTGCTGGCCGCGCGCGATTATGTGCGGCTGAGGAAGGCGCTGGGCTGTAGCGACGAGGTGCTGAAAGCGGCACAGGCGCTGATCACCCGGCTTGATCCCAGGCCCGGCGCCGGTTTTACTTCGATCGAGGCCGATCATTACGTGCAGCCGGAAGTGGTGGTGAAAAAGGTCAAGGGCCTGTGGGTGGCCAGCCTGAACGGCGATTCGGTGCCCAAGCTGCGCATCAACCGCATGTACGCCGACATCCTCAAACGCAACCGCGATAGCTCGTCGCAATACCTGATGAGCCAGATGCAGGAAGCGCGATGGTTCATCAAGAATATCCAGCAGCGTTTTGCCACCATCCTGCGCGTTTCCCAGGCGATTGTGGACCGGCAGCGCAGCTTTTTCGAGCATGGCGAAGTGGCCATGCGCCCGCTGGTGCTGCGGGAAATCGCGGACGAACTGGAACTGCACGAATCCACCATTTCGCGCGTGACCACCCGGAAATACATGCTGACGCCGCGCGGTGTGTACGAACTCAAGTATTTCTTCGGCAGCCACGTGGCGACCGAGACGGGTGGCGTCTGCTCAGCCACGGCGATTCGTGCGCTGATCAAACAGCTGATCGCAGCAGAAAACCCGCAAAAACCATTGTCGGATAGCCATCTCACCGATATTCTGGGAGAACAGGGCATCGTCGTGGCGCGAAGAACTGTAGCCAAGTACCGCGAATCTTTGCAGATCCCCGCGGCCAATCAACGTAAAGCCTTATAACAACTCAAGGAGAGCATCATGAACCTGCATTTAACCGGCCACCACCTCGAAGTGACCCCAGCACTGCGCGACTATGTGCAAAGCAAGCTGGAACGCATTACCAACCATTTCGACCAGGTCATTGACGTCAAAGTCACGCTATCGGTGGAAAAGCTGGTGCAGAAGGTCGAAGCCACCGTCCACGTTCCGGGGAGCGACCTGCATGCGGAATCCACGCACGACAACATGTACAGCGCGATTGATTTGCTGGCCGACAAGCTGGACCGTCAAGTGCTGAAGATCAAGGAAAAGTTTGCCGACCACCATCGTGCCGACGGCGGCGTCAAGCACCAGTCGGCCGAGTAATTGGTCGAGCTGCATTAGCCGGCGGTTAATACAACATGGGGCAAATCAGCGTTGCCGACCTTTACCGCGAAACCCGGCGCAGATTGCGTTTGAGCTGGGTGGCGGGGCTGAGCGGCGGTGACAAGCTGCTCACCAGCGATGCGGTCACCAAGCCGTCGCTGGCGCTGATCGGCCACCTCAATTTCGTGCACCCCAACCGGGTCCAGGTACTGGGGTGTGCCGAAATGGATTATTTGCGCAGCCTGGATGCCGATGGCACTCAGGCTGCGATCCATAACCTGTATTCGACCGACCTGGCCGCCGTGGTGGTAGCCAACGGTGAAAAGCCTCCCCCTGCTTTGATGCAGGCGGCGGACGACAAAAACACCCCGTTGTTTACTTCGCCGATGCAAAGCCCCCGCCTGATGGACGTGCTGAGCCATATCCTGGCGCAGGCGATGGCGGAATCCACCAGTTTTCATGGCGTGTTTCTGGAAGTGCAGGGGTTCGGCGTGCTTATCAAGGGTGATTCCGGCGTCGGGAAAAGCGAACTGGCGCTGGAACTGGTGACGCGCGGACACCGCCTGGTGGCCGACGATATCGTGGACTTTTTCCGGGTGGCACCGGATCGCCTTGAAGGCCGGTGCCCGAAGCTGCTGGAAGATTTTCTGGAAGTACGCGGGCTGGGCATCCTCAATATCCGCGAATTGTTCGGCGATAACGCCGTCAAGCCGACCAAGCCGCTGGACCTGATCGTGCAGCTGGAAATCGCCGACGCAAAAACTCAGCCGCAGCTGGACCGGCTTAAAATCAAGTCGCGCAGCGAAACCATCCTCGGCGTGAAAATCCCGACGGTCACCATCCCGGTGGCGGTGGGGCGCAACTTGGCGGTGCTGGTGGAAGTGGCGGTACGGAATCATGTGCTGCTGATGCGCGGCGTCAATAGCTCGCGCCAGTTCATGCAGCGTCAGAATCGGGAAATCAAGCGCAACCAGGCGAGATTGGAACAGGATGGCTGAGCGCATGCAACTGATCATCGTTACCGGCCTTTCCGGTTCCGGCAAAAGCGTGGTGATGAAAGCGCTGGAAGACAGCGGTTATTACTGCGTGGACAATCTCCCCGCGCAGATGATCAAACCGATGGTGGAATACCTGGAGGTTGCGGGGCACAGCAAAACCGCCGTCAGCATCGATACCCGCAGCGCGCAACTGCATGCGTTGCCGCAGCAGATCCAGCAGCTCAAATCCAGCAACATCGAGGTGCACCTGCTGTTTCTGGAATCGGCCACCGATACGCTGGTCAAGCGTTTCAGCGAAACCCGGCGCAGTCATCCGCTGTCCAGGGACGGGCTGACGCTGGCCGAAGCCATCCATGCCGAGCGCGATTTGCTGGCGGAACTGGGCGATCTTGGCCACCGCATCGATACCAGCGAACTGTCGGCGAACACCTTGCGCTCATGGGTGAAAGACTTCGTGGCGCTGGACCACAGCGGGCTGACCTTGCTGGTGCAGTCGTTCGGCTTCAAGCACGGCATTCCGCTGGATGCGGACATGGTCTACGATGTGCGCTGCCTGCCCAACCCGTTTTACGACCCTAAGCTGCGCCCGCTGACCGGCCATGATGCGCCGGTCGTCGCTTTTCTTGAAAGCCAGGAGGTGGTGGCGGAAATGCTGGCGGATATCGGCGATTATGTTGAAAAATGGCTGCCCTGCTTTGTGCGGGACAACCGCAGCTATCTGACGGTGGCCATTGGTTGTACCGGTGGCCAGCATCGCTCGGTGTATTTTGTCGAGCGATTGGCGGAGTATTTCAGGAAACAGGGCCAGAGCGTGCTGGTACGCCACCGCGAACTGGTCAATGACGATCAAGGATAGGGAAAACTCGTGATAGGCATACTCATTATTGCGCAGGGTTCGCTGGGCGAGAGCCTGGTGCACTGCGCCAACCATGTGCTTGGCAGCCCGCCGCCATTGCTGAAGCAGCTGGGCGTTTCCGTGCACGATGACCCGGCCGTACTGGTGCCCAAGGCGCAGGACATGGTCGTGGAACTGAATCAGGGCCACGGCGTGCTGGTATTGTCCGATATGTACGGTGCCACGCCCTGCAATATCGTCAGTCGGCTGGTGCAGCCGGGCAGGGTCGAAGGCGTGGCGGGCGTGAACTTGCCCATGCTGGTGCGCGCGCTCAGTTACCGCAACGAACCGCTGGCGGTGGTGGTGGAAAAAGCCATGGCCGGCGGCATCAGCGGGGTGATCCATTTTACGCAGGAAGCCTGCGCCAGCCGGGATACACTACCAAATCATGCTTAAGCAAGAAATCGAAATCATTAACAAGCTGGGCTTGCATGCGCGTGCATCAACCAAGTTGACGCAGGTCGCGGCGCGGTTCGGTTCGCAGATATGGATAGAGCGCAACGCCCGGCGCGTCAACGCAAAAAGCATCATGGGCGTGATGATGCTGGCCGCCAGCAAGGGCAGCAAGATTATCCTGGAAACGGATGGCCAGGATGAGGCCGAAGCCATGGCGGCGCTGACGGAGCTGATCAACAACCGGTTTGGAGAGGGCGAGTGAACGTGGCGGCCATGCGAGGTAATGCCCGATGAGTTTCACCATGCACGGCGTCGGCGTTTCCGCAGGCATCGCCATCGGCCGTGCCCACCTGGTCTCGCATGCCTTGCTGGAGGTGGCCCATTACGTGGTACCTCCAGAGCTGGTGGAGCAGGAAGTCGCGCGTTTTGAACGGGCTATTAAAACGGTGCAAACCGACTTGGCCAGCGTGCGCCGCGGGCTGCCGCGCAATGCTCCGGCGGAGATGGGCGCTTTTATCGACACCCATTTGATGATCCTGTCCGATGCCGGACTGTCGGAGACGCCCAAGCACATTATCCGCACGGAATTCTGCAATGCCGAATGGGCATTGAAGCAACAACTGGAAACGCTGGTTGCCCAGTTTGAGGAAATTGACGACGACTACCTGCGCGAGCGCAAATTCGACGTGGTGCAGGTGGTGGAACGCGTTATCAAGGCGTTGCTGGGCCACCCCAACCAGTCGGCGCTGGCGGAACAGGAAAGCGGCATGATCCTGGTGGCGCACGACCTGTCGCCGGCGGACGCCATTCAATTCAAGCAGCACCAGTTTGCTGCGTTTGTGACGGATGTGGGCGGCGCGACTTCGCATACCGCCATTCTGGCGCGCAGCCTCAACATTCCATCCATTGTAGCGCTGCATCGGGCGCGCGATCTGATCCGCGACGGCGAGCTGATTATTGTGGACGGCGAGCAGGGCGTAGTGATTGTTGCGCCCGACAAGGACACGCTGGCCGAATACCGGTTGCGGCAGGAACAGTGGGAGCTGGAACAGCAAAAGCTGAAGCGCCTGAAGCAGACCCGCGCGGTGACGCTGGACGGCGAGGTGGTGGAATTGCACGCCAACATCGAGGTGCCGGAAGACGTGGCGCAGACGCGTGCCGCCGGCGCCACCGGGATCGGCCTGTACCGTACCGAGTTCCTGTTCATGAACCGCCGCGAATGGCCGGGGGAAGAAGAACAGTTCGAAGCCTATCGCAAGGTGGCCGAGACCATGAAAGGCCAGCCGGTCACCATCCGCACATTGGATATTGGCGCCGACAAGCAGGCCACGCCGGACGGTGCGCGCACGGTCACCAACCCGGCGCTGGGGTTGCGCGCCATCCGCTTGTGCCTGGCCGAGCCGCAAATGTTCCACGGGCAGTTGCGCGCCATCCTGCGCGCCTCGCATTACGGCCAGGTGAAGATACTGATCCCCATGCTGTGCACCCTGGCCGAGTTGCGCCAGACGCTGTACCTGCTGGAGCGCGCCAAGCAAAGCCTGCGCGAGCAGGATATCCCGTTCGACGAGCAGGTGCCGGTCGGCGGCATGATTGAAATTCCAGCCGCGGCACTGGGCGTGGACGCTTTTGTGTGGGACCTGGATTTTCTGTCCATCGGTACCAACGACCTGATCCAATATACCCTTGCCATCGACCGTACCGACGATGCCGTGGGCTATTTGTACAATCCCTTGCATCCGGCGGTGCTGCACTTGGTCGAGCGTGCGATACGCGCCGCCAACAAGGCCGGCAAGCCGGTGTCGGTGTGCGGCGAAATGGCGGGCGACGCCAAATTGACCCGCATGCTGCTGGGTTTCGGCTTGCGGCAGTTTTCCATGCATCCCGCGCATATCCTGGCGGTGAAGCGGCAGGTGCTGCAGACGGAATTGCCCAAGCTGGAAAGCCTGACCCGCAAGATTCTTGCCAGCAACGAGCCGGAAAGAACCGAGGCGCTGCTGGCAAAACTGAACGCCTGATGACGGTTTTTGCGCGGCAGTTGATCCAGTGGCAGCAGCAGAACGGGCGCCACGATCTGCCCTGGCAGAATATCCGCGATCCTTACGCCATCTGGGTGTCTGAAATCATGCTGCAGCAAACCCAGGTGACTGCCGTGATCCCCTATTACCAGCGCTTTATGGCGCGCTTCCCCACGATTGCCAGCCTGGCAGAAGCCGAGCAGGATGCGGTGCTGCAGCACTGGAGCGGCCTCGGCTATTATTCCCGCGCCCGCAACCTGCACCGGGCGGCGCAGATGGTGGTGGCGCAGCATGGAGGAAAGTTTCCGCAGTTGCTGGAAGAAGTGCAGCAACTGCCGGGCATCGGGCGCTCTACTGCGGCCGCCATCCTGGCGTTCGCCCATGGCCAGCGGCAGGCGATACTGGATGGCAACGTCAAGCGCGTGCTGGCGCGCTACCTGGGCATCGCCGGCTGGCCGGGGCAAGGAGCCATCGAAAAACAGCTGTGGCAAGCCGCTGAGCGGTTGCTGCCGGAGCAGGAAGTTGAGAGCTACACGCAGGGCTTGATGGACCTGGGGGCTACGGTGTGTACCCGCACTAGGCCGAACTGCGCCGATTGCCCGCTGGCCAACGCCTGTGTCGCCTGCCAGAGCGGCTTGACGGCGCAATTGCCAACGCCAAAACCGCGCAAAGCCATCCCGGAAAAACATGTGGTGATGCTGCTGTTGCTGGATGGCAACGAGGTGTTGCTGGAAAAGCGTCCGCCATCGGGCATCTGGGGCGGGCTGTGGAGCTTGCCGGAAGCGGCTGCCGGTGGAGACGTGCAGCACATCGCGTTGCAGCAATATGGGGTGGCGACCGAGTTGCTGGCCCCGCAGCCAGTCCTTGTGCATACGTTCACGCATTTTCGCCTGCATATCACGCCGCAACCGCTGCGGGTCATCGAGCGTCGGCCGCAATTGCAGCCGCCGGGAGTGATCTGGCTGGATAAGCGGGAAGCGTTAGGTGCGGCGCTCCCCGCCGCGATCAGGACGCTGCTTAAACGCGCGTAATAATTCCTGCCCGGCAATGCTATTATTTCTGCAACCAGTGCCTATGTCGGAAACCGGATCATGAGCGAGCAGATGAATGGCTGATTCAACCAGCACCGCGCATTTATTGCGCGAAAGCGAAGATTTGTTCCGGCTCATTCTGGAAAATGTGGATGACCTGATTGCCGTGCTGGATACGCAGGGCCGGCGCGTCTACAACAGCCCGGGGTACCGGCGCATCCTGAAGGACAGCAGTGCCGGCGATTCGTTTGCCCATGTCCATCCCGATGACCGCGAACGCGTCAAGGCGCTGTTTTACCAGGTGGTCAGCACCGCCAGGGGCGGTCGCACCGAATACCGGTACTTGATTGATGACGGCAGCATCCGTTATATCGAGTCGCAGTCCAGCGTGGTCAAGGATGCAGCCGGACAGGTAAAGAATGTGCTGGTGGTTTCGCGCGACATCACCGAACGCAAGCAGGTCGAGCAATCCATGCAGCGCGCCAAGGAGGCTGCCGAAGCAGCGCTGGAACGCGCCAACATGGCTGAACGCAGGATTATCAACATCAGCGAGGAAACCCGCGAACGCATCGGCCAGGAACTGCATGACGATTTGGGGCAGCACCTGACCGGTGTTGCGTTTCTTTCCGAGGTGCTCAACAAAAAGCTGAGCAGCCAGAACTGGCCGGAAATGGAATTGGTGTCCAGAATCACCACGCTTATCAACGAGGCAGTACTGAGAACGCGCCAACTGGCGCAAGGCCTGTATCCGGTGGATCTCAAGGGCGGCGGGTTGCAGACCATGCTGGGCCAACTCGCCAACCAGGTCAGAACCATATACGGCATGGAATGCGAAGTGGATTTTGATGAGCGTTTTGTGGCGGCAAACGCTGCCAATGATGACTCCAGCCTGGCGATCAATCTATTCCGTATCGCCCAGGAGGCGATCAATAACGCGATCAGGCACGGCGGCGCCACCCGGATCAGTATTTCGACCGCAATCACGCCTGGTGGCAGGGTGCTCGAAGTCGCTGACAACGGCTGCGGCATGGTCGCCAAGGAAAAACAGGAGGGGCTGGGCATGCATACCATGCAGTATCGCGCTGCGCTGATCGGTGCTACGCTGGCATACCATTCCGGGCCGAATGGCGGTACCCGGGTCACCGTTACATTGCCTGCGGCGGGTCATCAGCCATGATATTCAGCGAGCAGAGGAAAGCCAGAATCCTGATTGTGGATGACCATCCCATTGTCCGGCAGGGCGTTTCCATGCTCATCAATCATGAGCCGGAGATGCACGCCTGTTCCGAGGCCGGCGACGTGCCGCAGGCGCTGGCGGCGCTAAAGGCGGCGCCGCATGATATGGCCATTGTGGATCTGTCGCTGCTGGGGTTCTCCGGGCTGGAGCTGGTCAAGCAGTTGCGCCACAAATATCCCGAACTGTTCATCCTGGTGATGTCCATGCATGACGAGGCGATTTACGCCGAGCGCGTGCTCAAGGCGGGCGCGCATGGTTATTTGATGAAACACGAAGGCACCGATACGGTGCTGCGAGCGATACGGCAGATCCTCGGCGGAGAGATTTATATCAGCGACCGCATGCGCTCGCGGCTGATTAACCAGATGTTGCAGGGTGACAAGGCGCAGTCGCCGATCGGTGGCCTGACGGCGACTGAGTTTGAAATATTGCACCTGATCGGCATGGGGCTGGAGAATAACGATATTGCCGACAAACTGGCGCGCAGCATCAAAACCGTGGAAACGCACCGTGCCAACATCCGGAAAAAACTTAATCTGGGCTCGGGCAGCGAACTGACCTATTTCGCCATCAACTGGGTGCGCGAGAACGGCAATGGCGCCAGCCCCTAGCACCGCTGCAGGAGCGCAACTTGTTGCGCGATGTTGCGCAAAATCGCCCGCCAAGTCGGGCTCCTGCAAAGCACGATAGACCAGCTCGATAAGCATCCGGGTTTAATCAGCGCTTTCCTAGGGGGATTGCCTAGATGGATTTCAGGCGTATGCCGCCGTGGTTTGGCAAATTTCCCTATATATTTTCTGAAGTTATGCCGTTATCATGCAAGCTAGGATAGTAAAACTGTGTCAGGAGAATCATCATGAAAACCTATGATCGAATATTCAGCAGCGTCGGAATCGCCTCGTTGGCGGCTCTCGCGCTTTCTTTCTCGACCGGGGCGTACGCGGTCGCGGGCAAATTCCAGTTTGTTAACGGCGAGGTGCAGGTCATCGATGCCGCAGGCAAGCAGCGCCTCGCGCAAAAAGGCGGGGCGATCGACGAAGGCGAGACGGTTTCCAGTGCGGGCAACGGCTTCGCCCAGATCAAGATGGAAGACGGCGGCTTCTTTGCCGTCCGCCCGGACACTCAGTTCAAGATTGATACCTTCAAATACGAAGGCAAGGAAGATGGCAGCGAAAAAGGCATTTTCTCGCTGATCAAAGGCAGCTTGCGCTCAGTGACCGGCGTGGTCGGCAAAAAGCACAAAGACAACTACAAGATCAACACGGCAACTGCCACCATCGGTATCCGCGGCTCTGGCGCCGACGTGGGGCACAACAACAGCATCGGTACGGCGGTGCGCACCCTGTTTGGCGGCCACAGCCTGACCAGCGGCGGCAAGACTATTTTCACCTCTCCTGGCCAGACGGCACTGGCGCCTCCCGGGAAAGAGCCGGGTTATGTGCCCAACTTCCCGTTCAACAGCAGTTCCGGCGCGAACGGGCAGAACCAAAACGGCAATGACCAACCTGCTGGTGGCACGCCGGAGAAGCAGGCTGAAAATACGGGGCAAGGTAATGCTCCTGGCACGGAGCAGAAGGTGATTATCCCCATTAAGTCAGCTGATGGTGGAGTTGACTTTACCAACCCTGACAGTATTCTTCCTGCGCCCATTGGCAGCGGCGGTGCGGCGGCGGGGCTTGAGCGCTATAGCGACCCTTATTACCCCGAGTACACTTGGACAAGTGGCTTTGCTAAAGCTCGTGTAGTGGGAACTGAGATTGTCGAGACCGAGGTTGGGTCATACACTGTTGAAAGGTCTGCTACAGTCAATTCTGCTGGTGCGCTGGTAGGGTGGGTACACAAAGAGACTGATGGAGATTATACATACACAGATACTTATAGCATCGGTTCGGCCAAGCTAACTGTAGATGGCCGGGATGACAGCTTGGGCGTGGTTTGGGGTCGTTGGGGCGCGGGGTATAGTGTCAGTCATACGACAAATGACCCTGAATACGCTGACTATTATGATCACCTTGCCCCGGTTGGAGGTTTAAGCTTTATTACGGGTACCCATATTGCCACTATAGAAGAACTAAATGTACTGAAAAGCCAAAACATGGTGGGAACTTATACACTTGTTCCAGGAACTTTCCCAACGTTGGTGAATGGTGTTGCTTCGGGCACGTTAACTTCCGGATCGGCAGCGGTGGACTTCAGCTGCCTGTATATTTCCAACTTCCAGGTAGCGGGTAACGGTGGTACGTTTGGCGACTGGAGTGCATCTGGTAGTGGTTCCATCAAGAGTTTCATGCATAATGGAATCAGTTTAAGTGGCGCTGGCATTTCGGGAACTGCGGCTGGTGGTTTTGTTAATTCTGCGACGCAGACTGCGCAGGGCATGATCTCGACAATTCATCTGCAGAATGGTACGGATAATTTGACCGGTGCGGCGTTAATGAAAGGTACCTTGTCGGCGGGGTCTCCTCCCTAAGCTAGGACATAAAACCGTAAAGATCAAAAAAAGCCCCGCAATGCGGGGTTTTTTGTTGTGGCATCGCCAAGAAAGGGTTACTTCTGATCCCAGCTGTCTTCCCACATGCAGTGCTTGATGGTGTGGCGGTTCTTGATCAGTTCTTCAATGGACGGCTCGTCGTTCAGCGCGCGCTTGATCGCCAGCTTGGTGGCATCGTAGTTGTTTTTGTACATATCGGCCTTGTCCAGCTTGCCTTCCTTGGCCAGCGGGCCGCAGCCCGGGTCGATCCACACCAGGCTGATGATGCACAGGTCGTTGACCTGGTCGCGCGGGATGATGCCTTCGATCACGCAGTCCAGGATGGCGTCAGCGGTAGCGGCTTGGACCACGCCACCAAACAGTTCGATGTTGATGGAATCCTTCAGCGTCACTTTCGGCACCATCATGGTGGCCGGGCGCACCAGTTGGTTGATGTCGCGCACGGCAAACATGGCGGTGTGGCCCTTGCTCTGTGCCATCATGTTGGCAAATGCAGTGCCGACCGGGCCGTCAACGGCACCGATCAGGATTTCCGGCATGGCGGCGGTGACGTCTTTGCCCTCGCTGAAGATGGTGGCTTCGCCAGCCTTGAAAATGATCTTGTTGGACATGGTGTGTTCCCTTTCTGAAAGGTGTCGGAGTGGAGTGCTAAACCGCGCATTTTAGCGGATAGCGCGTGGCCCTAGCAAATGAAGGTAGCGCTTGCAGTATTCGCCGGGTATCAGGCATGATGTCGCGAGTTTTTTAACCGAGTGTAAGGATATTTCAATGAACAAATATGTACCTGTCGCGGCGCGGATACTGCTGTCCCAAATTTTTCTGGTGTCTGGCATTTTCAAGATCCTGCTGGCTTCCCGCAATCCGGATTTCTACGCCCAGTTCGGCGCTTACCTCGGGGCGCACGGCATTCCTTATTTTGTCGTACCGCTGACTTTCCTGATTGAAGTTGGCGCGGGTGCTGCTTTGTTTCTGGGCTTCAAGACGCGCATCGCGACCTGGCTTCTGGCCGGGTACAGCGTGTTCCTGGCGGTGGCCTTGCATGCCAACTGGGCCGCAGACCCGCGGGAACTGGTGATTTTCCTGCTGTATGTCGGGCTGACCGGCGGTTTGCTCGCGTTTACCGCGGTGGGGCCAACGTCATGCAGCCTGGATAATCTGAAGAAGAAATAAACCTGGATTGCCCACCTGAAAGAGTTTTGCGTAGGGGCCCGACTTGCCGGGCGATTTCACGAAACATCGCGCAGCAAGTTGCGCTCCTACAGTGGCGCTTTCTTCCAAATGGATTGCTAGAGATAAACGCCGCTAGTGCCTGGGCGGCGTTATGCCGCCCCATGTTTCCATTAATTGATGTTCCACGCCAAGTTGATCCAGTATCTTGGCGACAATAAAATCCACCACATCATCCACGCTCTGCGGCAGGTGGTAAAAACCGGGATTGGCCGCCAGCATCACCGCCCCCAATCTGGATAGCTTGAGCATGTTTTCCAGGTGGATCGCCGAAAAGGGGGTTTCCCTGGGCACCAGGATCAGTTTCTTGCCTTCCTTCAGCATCACATCGGCGGCGCGCTCGATCAGGTTGTCGCTCATGCCGGCGGCGATCGCGGCCAAGGTGCCCATGGTACAGGGGCACACTACCATGGCGTCGGTAGCGCCGGTGCCGGAGGCGATGGGTGCCATCCAGTCTTCGCGGGCAAACACGTGTAACTGTTCGGGGTGGCAAGGGTAACGCTCCAGCAACAAACGCCTCGTTTCAGCGACTTTGGCCGGTAGCGTCAGGCCATATTCCTGCGCGGCGACGAATTGTGCCGCGGATGAATACACCAGATACACGGTATGTCCGCCGGCCAGCAGCGTTTCCAGCAGGCGCATGGCGTAGGCGATACCGGAGGCGCCGGTGATGGCCAGCGTGAAAGTCTTTTTACTCAAGAGCGTTGACCGGGATGCCGGGCTTCTTGGGCGCCAAATCCTTGGGCAAGGGGAAGACCACGTTTTCCACGATGCCAGCTAGGTCCTGCACGTTGGCTGCGCCAAGTTCGCGCAAGCGCGCAATGACGTCCTGCACCAGGATTTCCGGGGCCGATGCGCCGGCGGTGACGCCGACACTGTGTTTGCCAAACAGCCACGAAGGATCCAGCTGACTGGCATTATCCACCATGAATGCGGCAATACCTTGGTTAATGGCGACTTCCTTTAGCCGGTTGGAGTTAGAGCTGTTGGGCGAGCCCACGACAATGACCAGGTCGCACTTTTTGGAAAGCATCTTGACCGCGTCCTGCCGGTTCTGCGTGGCGTAGCAGATGTCGTCGCTTTTAGGGGCGGCAATGTCAGGGAAACGCTGTTTCAGCGCGGCAATAACGCGTGCAGCATCGTCCAGGGACAGCGTGGTCTGGGTGACATAGGCCAGGTTGCCCGGGTCGCGCACCTGGAGTTGTTCGACGTCTTCGGGCGTTTCCACCAGGTACATGCCGCCTTCCACTTGCCCCATGGTGCCTTCGACCTCAGGATGGCCAAGATGGCCGATCATGATGATTTCGCGCCCCGCGGAGCGCATTTTGCTGACTTCCATGTGCACCTTGGTCACCAGCGGACAGGTGGCATCGAACACGCGCAGTCCGCGCGCTTCGGCCTCGCTGCGGATGGCTTTGGAAACACCGTGCGCACTGAAAATGACGGTGCTGCCGGTCGGCACTTCGTCCAGATCCTCAACAAACACCGCGCCTTTGCGCCGCAGTTCATCCACCACGTATTTGTTGTGGACAACTTCATGACGTACATAAATGGGCGCGCCAAACTGCGCCAGCGCCTGTTCCACAATGATGATGGCGCGGTCAACACCAGCACAGAAACCACGCGGATTTGCGAGCAAAACTTCCATCAATTTCTTTCTGTTTAATTACCTAGCCAGTTGGCAAAAGTCATGAGCAGCACCAGCGCCAACAGCAATACCAGTACGCGCCATACCAGGCCGACGGCGCTCATCAGGTAATCAGCATCTGCCGCGTCACCCAGCCCGAGTTCGGGACGGTATTCCAGGATGCCATTGATCGGCAATGGTTCTCCCAGGCGTACGCCGAGGGCACCGGCACCGCTGGCCAGCATGATGCCGATGGCACGGTCTTTCCACTGACTTGCCTGGGTACGCCAGCAGTACATGGCATCTTCGAAATCGCCGACGACGGCAAAACCAATCGCGGTTACGTGTGCCGGAATCCATTCCAGCCAGTAGTGCACCCGGCTGCCGACGAGGTTGAATTGGCCGCCTTCTTTACCCCAAGCCGCATTGGTGATTTGGGTCAGGCGATACAGCAGCGCTCCCCCCGGACCCAGCAGCACAAACCAGAAAATCGGTGCAAACAGCCCGGAATGGGCGCGCAGCAGGGTGGTTTCGATAGCGACGCGAGAAAGTTCCATCGCACCGTAGGCTTCGGTCGTGTCGCCACTCCATTCTGTCAATTGTTGGCGGGCAAGAGGAATGTTGCGGTCGCGCAAGGTGGCGGCGATATTCTCCGCCGGGGTGCCAAAACCGCTGAAATCAATCACCAGGTACAGGCTGGCAACGGCCAACGCCAGGCCCACAGGTTCTGCAAGCAGATGCAGCGCAAAGCAGGCGGCACCGATCAGCAGCGCCGGCAGTAGTACGGCAAGAATCCAGGCAATTGCGCCGTGACGCGCCTGGCCATCGTTCAGGTGCCGCTCCAGCCAGGCGGCAAAAGGGGCATGCCAGTGCGCTGGGCGCAATGCGGCCGGGAGTGGCCGGTAATAGGCCAACAACAAGACGGCGAGCAGGGTCAGAAAGCTCATTGTTGCAGGGTTGATCCTTACATTTGAAAAGCCAAGATAGCACAATCTGGCAGGGCACTGAGCGAAACCATTATAATGCAAGGCTGAATAAACAAAAGGTTTTCAAGCCCATGAAAAACTCCGCGACTTTATTGATTAACTGCCCTGACCGTAAAGGCTTGGTTGCGGCGATTGCCGAGTTTTTGTATCGGCATAATGCCAATATCCTGCATGCCGACCAGCACCAGGATGCGGAGCAGAACCTGTTTCTGATGCGCGTGGAGTGGGATCTCACGGGTTTTGGCCTGACGCCGCAGGAGTTTGAGCGGGAATTTGCCGGCATTGCCGAAAAATTCAGCATGCAGTGGCGGCTGAACCTGTCCAGCCGCAAGCCGCGAATCGCGATCTTCGTTTCAAAATACGACCACTGCCTGACGGATTTGCTGTATCGCCACCACAGTGGCGAGCTGGATTGCGATATCCCGCTGATCATCAGCAACCATCCGGATACCAAGCGTCTGGCTGATTTTTACGGCATTCCCTTCCATGTGGTTGAAGTCACCAAGGACAACAAAGCGGAAGCCGAAGCACGCCAGTTTGCCCTGCTGGATGCGCATGAAATAGACCTGATCGTGCTGGCGCGGTACATGCAGGTGTTATCTCCCGCATTTGTGGCGCGTTACCCGCAGCGCATCATCAATATCCACCATTCCTTCCTGCCGGCGTGTGTCGGCGCCAGGCCCTATCACCGTGCCTTTGAACGTGGCGTTAAGCTGATCGGCGCCACCAGCCATTATGTGACCGAGGTGCTGGACGAGGGCCCGATTATCGAGCAGGATATTATGCGTGTATCGCATCGCGACCAGTTGGAAGACCTGATCCAGAAAGGCCGCGATCTTGAGAAAATCGTGCTGTCGCGTGCCGTGCGCTGGCATGTGGAAAATCGCATCCTGCTGTATTCCAATAAAACTGTTATTTTTGACTGAGATCGTGACTTGCCAAACAAAAACGGAGCCAGTGGCTCCGTTTTTGTTTGTATGAAACTTAAGATAAGAAATTACGATTCACTATCTGCTGAAGCTGCAGGGTCCGTGAGAGGAGGAAGTTGCTCCACGGCATCATCCCCGTTGATCTGGGGCAGGTCTTCAGCATAGGCAAAAGGTACGGCGCACACACCAAACAGCACGAACAGCATTGCAAGAATCGACTTCTTCATTTGCTTCCTCCGTCATCATATAAGAATAGTTTATGGGTACTGCGGAGTAGAAATCTACGCCAAAACTGCAGGGCTGGCAATAGCCGCCGGAAGCGGCTTTTTCGTTAATAAATTAATTTAAAAACAATTAGTTGGCTATTCTTTCTGCGGCGATTAAATCGGCAATGGTTTCCCGTTCCCTGATCAGGTGAATGTCTGCCCCATCCACCATGATTTCGGCGGCCCGTGGCCGGGTATTGTAGTTGGAACTCATGCTCATGCCGTAGGCGCCGGCCGACATCACGGCCAGCAAATCGCCCTGCTCGATGCACAAGTCGCGGTCGTGGCCGAGGAAGTCGCCGCTTTCGCACACCGGGCCGACGATTTCAAAACATTCCGTGTCGCCGATCCTCGGCTCGACCGGAAGAATGTCATGCCAGGCATCGTATAGCGCGGGGCGCATCAGGTCATTCATTGCGGCGTCAACAATCGCAAAGTTTTTTGCTTCACCGCGCTTGATGTACTCAACGCGCGTCAGCAGAACGCCGGCATTGCCAACCAGTGCGCGCCCCGGTTCAAACAGCAGCTTGAACTTGCGGCCAGCCAGGCGGGCCAGCAGTGCCTGCGCATAAACGGTGATGTCCGGTGGCGTCTCGTCGCGATAACGGATGCCGACGCCGCCGCCCAAATCAAGATGGGAAATATGGATGCCGGACGCCTCGAGTTTGTCCACCAGCAGCAGCACCCGATCCAGCGCGGCCAGAAATGGCGCAAGTTCGGTCAGTTGCGAGCCGATATGACAATCCACGCCATGAATCTCGATATTAGGCAGGCTCGCCGCTTTGACATACAGCTCAAAAGCCGCTTCGTAAGCCACGCCGAACTTATTGTTCTTCAGCCCCGTGGAAATATAAGGATGGGTTTTGGCATCCACATCCGGGTTGACGCGCAGGGAAATCGGCGCTTTTTTCCCCATGGCTCCGGCGACTTCGTTGAGGCGATCCAGCTCGCTTTCCGACTCGATGTTGAAGCAGAAAATACCGGCTTGCAGCGCCATGCGCATTTCATCGGCTGTTTTGCCGATGCCGGAAAACACCACTTTGCCGGGGTCTCCGCCCGCTGCCAGCACCCGTGCCAGTTCTCCGCCGGACACAATATCGAAACCAGCGCCCAGGCGTGCAAAGGTGTTTAGCACCGCCAGGTTGGAATTGGCTTTGACGGCATAACAGATGAGGTGGTCATGCCCAGCAAAGCCATCGGTGAACTGTTTCAGGGCAGCCGTCAGTGCGGCGCGGGAATAAACATAACATGGGGTGGAAAAACGATCTGCGATCGAGGCCAGCTTGACCTCCTCGGCGTAAAGTTCGCCGCCTCTGGCAATAAAATAACTCATTGGGCTTCCTGCTGTACGGGTTGCGGTGGTTCTTGCGATTCGGGCTGCGGCAGCGGTTCCGATTCGGGCGATGGTTGTTGGGCCGGTGCTTTTTTCGCAGGCGGCTCGGGAGGTTGGGGATACATTTTCTCCGGCAGGTAGAGCGGGCCTTTTACCCCGCAAGCCGCCAGCATTGTGGATATCAGCGCCAACAAGATCAATTTACGCATGGGTTGAGTCCTTAATAAAGCTGCTCAAGAATTTGCGGTTCCGGGATGGGGGGCGTGGTTTTTTCTGCCGGGAGCCTGACGTTGGGCAGCTTGGGGACAACCGGGTTTGATATTTTCGGCGCCCCGGCTGCGGGGATGGAAGACCCGGTGCTGCGTGTCGGTGCAGCCTTGGGAGTGGTGGCCCGCTTGTCTTCATCCTTGGCCTTGGGTGCAATTTCTTTCAGCTCGGCTTCGGTTTTTTGTTCGCCCTTGATGCGCGCTTCTTCCTGCTTGCGCCAGACTATCGGGCATAACGTACGATCAAACACATCGCCCACGGTGTCGGGGATGATGGGCACCGGTGCGGATTCATCCTGGGCGTTATATTCCACGGTTTCGCCGGCGGGCGAATAATAAAGGTAGGAAAGCAGCTTGGCGCTGTGTTCGGCGCAATTGATGCGCTCGCGCAGCACGCCGCTGGCAACTTCGCTGCCCTTGTGCGGTTGCGGGGTCTTGAACTGAACTTTTTTCCAGTAAGTCACTTCGTCACCGTGGAACACCAGCTTGCTGTTGTCGTAAAAATACTGGTCGTTGCCGTTGATCGGCAGCTGCACCCACTCTGCCGCCCAGGCGGGTGCGCTGGCGAGCAGCGCTAGTTGTAAAATCATCCGAATTGCAAATTTCATGAAACATCCTCTTTGGGCGCTTGCGCGATCAATTTTGCCGCAATCAAACCGTTGAGTGTACCAAACAGCAGGGCCGCTGCGGCAAACACCGGCACGAGAACCAGCAAACCGGTGTGCGGGATCAGCCAAAGCCGGACCACGATCAATTGCCCGGCAATGTGGGCAAACGCTGCCAACACGCTGTGGCTGACCGCTCCGAAATAGCGCTGTGGCAGGCGCAGGGCCAGCCACAGCGCTGCCAGGCTGAGCAACGTGCCGGTGATGCTGAGCACAAAGGTCGGCGATAAGAAATTGCCGAACAGCAGGCTCACTGCGAATACCCGCAACAGACTGACCCAGGCCGCAACCGCCATACCGTAGCGGTGCAGTGCATAGAGCGTCACGATGTTGGCAATCCCGGGTTTAACTCCCGGCAACGGCGATGGCAGCACCGCTTCCGCCAGGTGTAGCGCAATGGCGAGCGCCGCCAGTCTGGCGACGTGATGGTCCTGCGCGGTGGTATCAATAGTTAAGTGAGTCATAGCTTCGCTCACCAAGCAATTCCACACTGACGCGATTGGGCAGGCACATGGCGATCTCGCCGGCGCGGGATAACCACCCCTGCTTGACGCAATACTGATGGATGCCGGGGTCGCTGGCTACCCTGACCCGGCCGCGATCGATCACGATATGGCTGATGCCCAGCGGTCCAGCCACATCCAGGCTGCGCTGCTGGTTCAGGCTGTAGGTGGCGACCACCTGATTCCCTGCACGGATGCGTACCTTGCCGGCGGGTTGCGCGCTCCATAGCGTCAGGAACAGCCAGGCGACCACGGCCAAACCGCTGGCAACGAGCAGCCAGTCGCCCGGGCGCAGGATGGGATGATCAGCGGACAGGTTCAAGACGGATTTTCTTTTGCAGGTCGGCGGTCAGCTGGATTTCACCATGGTCATCGATCAGCATGGCGTATTGCAGCCCCAGCTTCTGCGCTGCTTCGCGCCAGTGCGCCTTGCCGGAAAGAAACAGCGGCTTGGACGCAGCATCGGACCATGCGCCGCTGTTGTTGCCTGGCGGAATCAGTACCGTGACCGCCTGGACGCCGTCTCCGGGGAAGCCGGTGGTGGGATTGATGATGTGGCAGTAACGCTTGCCGTCCTGTTCGAAATAGCGCTGATAATCGCCCGAAGTGCCAATTGCCCAGCCGTCGGGTAAATCCAGCGTGGCGACAGGCTGCGGCTTGCGCGGGTGCTGGATGCCGACGCGCCAGGGGCGGTCGCCGTGGCGGCCGATAGCTATGATGTTGCCGCCGATGTTGATCAGCGCGCCGGGTACGTGTTCTTGACGCAAATAGTTTGCTGCCAGGTCCAGCGCATAGCCTTTGGCATAGCCGCCCAGGTCCAGTTTCACCGTGGGGTTGCGTGACCAGGCCTGGCCGTTCTCCACCACGATGTCCGCCATGCGTGGGTTGGCTGCCACCAGGGAATGAATCAGTTGCGGGTCGGGGCGTACCGGCGTGAATTCGTCGCGCTGAAATCCCCATAGCTGGATCAGCCCGCCGATCGCCGGGTTGAACAGGTTGTCCGAGCGCTCGGCAATCTGGGTGGCATCGCGGATCAGTGCTGCCAGTTCCGGCGAAACCGCAGCTTTTTTGCCAGCGGCTAACGCATCGTTCAGCCTGCTCAGGTCGCTGTTTGGTTTCCAGGCATGCAAGCTGTTGTGCAGCCGTTGAAATTCCTGCTGGATATGCGCGGCAAGCAATTGGGCACGCGATTCCGACTCGCCGTAAATGGTGATGTCCACCAGCGTGCCGAACACATAACTTTGTGACTGGTGGGTTTTGTTCGGGGTGCAGCTCACCAACAGCAACGAACACAGCAGCCACCACCAGGGCGGGTTCAGGCTGCGGAGCATGTGCGCTCCAGCGCATCAACAAACAGGGCCGCCGGGTTGCAGTCCGTCTGCGCGGCGATTTCTACCATGCAGGTGGGGCTGGTGACGTTGATTTCGGTGAGGTGTTCGCCGATGACGTCCAGGCCCACCAGGAACAAGCCGTGTTTTTTCAATTCAACTCCGACGGTTTCGGCGATTTCCCGGTCGCGTGCGGTCAGCGGCTGGGCGACGCCGGTGCCGCCGGCGGCAAGGTTGCCGCGCGTTTCGCCGGGCTTGGGAATACGCGCCAGAGCGTAAGGCAGCGGTTGGCCATCAATCACCAGAATGCGTTTGTCGCCTTGCAGGATTTCCGGCAAATAGCGCTGCGCCATGATGGTGCGGCGCTCATGGTGCGTCATGGTTTCCAGGATGACGCTGATGTTATGGTCGGCGCGATGCAGGCGGAATACGCTGCTACCGCCCATGCCATCCAGCGGCTTCACCACGATGTCGCCGTGTTTGGCCAGGAATTCGCGGATCGGCTGGTGATGGCGCGTGACCAGGAACGGCGGCGCAAACTGCGGAAAACGCGCAACCGACAGCTTTTCGTTCCAGTCGCGGACCGATGCCGGGCGGTTGATCACGCGCGCACCCTGCTGTTCCGCAATTTCCAGCAGGTAGGTGCTGTACACGTATTCGCTGTCAAACGGCGGGTCCTTGCGCATCAGTACCGCATCGAACTCCGCGGGAGTTTGTTCGGCCTTGGCTCCCAGGCGATACCAGCTGGCGCCTGCGGAAAATTCAAAAGCCATGGCGGATAACAGGGCGCGGTCGTCACGCAGCAGCAGGTCACCCTGCTCGGCCACGAACAGCTGGTGGCCGCGCTTGGCCGCTTCGCGCATGATGGCGATGCTGGTGTCTTTTTCTGTTTTTAGTTGTTCCAGCGGGTCGAGGATGAAGGCCAGCTTCATGTGGAGATCGGCAATCCGGCAGGCTGTAATGAGCGTTCATCTTCCGGCGCCGTTTCTTCCAGTTCAATGGCTGCTGCCAGCAAAGCCAGGCGGGCGATCACGCCATAAGCGTAAAAGCGGTTGGGAGCGGCGTCCGGGCGCCCGGCGCAATCCGGCAGGGAGCATGAGCGCTCAAACGCCAATGGCACAAAATGCATGCCCGGCGCATTCAGGTTTTCATCCTGGCCGCGGCTGGTATGCACGCGGTAAAAACCGCCGACCACATAGTGGTCCATCATGTACACCACAGGTTCGGCGACGGCTTCGTTGATGCTTTCGAACGTGTAGACGCCTTCTTGGATCATGACTTCCTGCACCTGCAGGCCCTCCTTCACCACCGACATCTTGTTGCGCTGTTTGCGGTTCAGCCCGCGCACGTCATCCGGGCTTTTCACCGTCATGATGCCCATGCCGTAAGTGCCGGCATCAGCCTTGACGATGACAAACGGCTCCTGGGTAATGCCGTATTCGCGGTATTTCGCGCCGATGCGCGACAGCAGGTCCGCTACATTGGCCGCCAGGCAGTCCTCGCCGGTACGCGCCTGGAAATCGATCATGCCGCAGTGGGCAAACTGCGGATCTACCAGCCATGGGTCGATGCCGATCAGTTCGGCAAAATCGCGCGCCACGCGCGAATAGACGGCAAAGTGGCGGGTTTTGCGTCGCACCGCCCAGCCTGCATGCAGTGGCGGAATGAGGGTTTGCTCCAGGCCCTGCAGTATCGGCGGAATGCCGCCGGAAAGATCGTTGTTCAGCAGGATGCCGCAGCTGTCGAAGTTGTCGAGCACCAGGCGGTTATTGAGGCGTTGCACCGGTTCCAGCAGCAACTCGCCGCCCTGCGGCAAGTCCAGCTTGGTCGGCACGCTGATATCGGGAGAGATGCTGCCAACGCGCACCTCCAGGCCGGCCTGGCGCAGGATGTTGGTGAGTGCGGCCACGTTTTGCAGATAAAAAGTATTGCGCGTGTGGTTTTCCGGAATCAGCAGCAGGCGCCGCGCATCCGGGCATAACTTTTCCACTGCCGCCATGGCGGCCTGTACGCAGAGGGGCAGAAAATCGGGGTTGAGGTTGTTGAATCCCCCCGGAAACAGGTTGGTATCTACCGGCGCCAGCTTGAAGCCGGCATTGCGCAAATCCACTGAAGCATAAAATGGGGTCTGGTGTTCCTGCCATTGCGAGCGCAACCAGTGCTCGATGCGTGGCATGGCGTCCAGGATGCGCTGTTCCAGTTCAAGCAGCGGGGCAGTCTGGGCTGTTGTCAGATGAGGGACCATAGTGCGTGAATTGTAGCATGGTGAATAAAATGGGATTTTGCCTGGAATTTCCCGATTGCGGTTTGCGGCAGCATGGGAAACACTATGCAGGATGGATGCTCTCCCACACCGTATCGCCCACCTCGACATGGATATGTTTTTTGCCGGGGTCGAATTGCTGCGCTATCCCGAATTGCGCGGCCTGCCCATGGTGGTCGGCGGGCGTTCGGCCCATGCGCCGGAACTGCTGCCGGATGGCAGCCGCCGCTTTTTCCAACTCAAGGATTACGTCGGGCGCGGCGTAGTGACAACCTCCACTTACGAAGCCCGGGCGTTGGGCGTGTTTTCGGCGATGGGCATGATGAAAGCCGCCAGGCTGGCGCCAGAGGCGGTGCTGCTGCCGGCTGATTTTGCGGCGTATAGCCATTATTCGCGGCTGTTCAAGCAAGCGGTTGCCAACATCGCGCCGCACATCGAAGATCGCGGTATAGACGAAATCTACATCGATCTCACCCAGCACCCGGAAGCAACCCGGACGTTGGCGCTGCGCATCAAGCAGGCGGTGGCCGAGGCCACCGGCTTGACCTGTTCTATCTGCGTTGCTCCCAATAAATTGCTGGCTAAAATCGGCTCCGACCTCGACAAGCCGAATGGGTTGACCCTGTTGGATGAGGCGAGTCTGGTTACCCGTATCTGGCCGCTGAATGTCGGCAAGATCAACGGCATTGGCCCCAAGGCCGCGCAGAAGCTGGCTGCACTGGGCATCCACACTATTGCCGAACTGGCGCAGGCCAGCCCCGCGCTATTGCAGAAACACTTCGGCCTCAGCTACGCCAACTGGCTGGTGGCAGCCGCACATGGCCGTGATAACCGGCCGGTGGTCGGTCGCTCCGAGCCCAAATCCACCAGCCGTGAAACCACCTTCGAACGCGACCTGCATGTCAAACGCGACCGCGCCGAGCTTTCCACCGCTTTCACCGCACTGTGCCAGCGCGTTGCGGATGACCTCAAGCGCAAGGGGTATGTTGGCCGTACCGTTGGCATCAAGCTCAGGTATCAGGATTTTCGCTGCGTCACGCGCGATCTCACCCTGCCGGCGCCTACGCAGGATGCCGTTGAAATCCGCCGTGCGGCGGGGGAGTGTCTCAAGCGTGTGCCTTTGGATCAGAAAATCCGGTTGTTGGGAGTGCGTGTTAGTGCGCTGACCAAGGCCTCAGGGTTGGTGGAAGATGGGTCCCCGGAGCAACGGGAATTGGTATTCGGGATGGGGTCGTGATGTTGCCGGGGCGGAAATGCGACAGGCAAAAAAAGAGCGGGTGCAAAGACCCGCTAAGGGAGGAGAGGAGATAAACAAGAACATAAACCACAACTTCGCAAACTCACTGTTATATAAGCACTAAGCGTGCCATAAATAATATTTATATTTATCAGTTAGTTATTGTTTTATCTTGGCTGGGTTTGGTTGTAAAGGTGGGCAAAAGCACCCGAATGGTGCAATCAATGCAAGTTTCAGGTGAGTTCGCCGTTGGCTGCCTGGCAGATCGGCACGAATTCTTTCGCGCTTAGCGAAGCGCCGCCGATCAGGCCGCCGTCAATGTCGGGCATGGCGAACAGTTTTGCCGCGTTATTGGGCTTGACGCTGCCGCCATAAAGAATGCGGACGTTGGCGGCAATTTCCATATTGCAGCGGGCAATGCGTTCGCGGATGAAGTCATGCACTTCCTGTGCCTGTTCCGGTGTGGCTGGGTTGCCGGTACCGACCGCCCACAGCGGTTCGTAGGCCAGCACGGCATTGACCAGCGCCTGCGGGCCGAAACGGCGGATGATGGAATCCAGCTGTCGGCCGACAATGTAATCGGTCCAGTCGGACTCGCGCTCTTCGTGTGATTCGCCCATGCAGAAAATCGGGATCAACCCGGCTTCCAGCGCGGCATTAAAGCGCGCGGCGGCGGTATCGTCGGTTTCGTTGAACAGGTTGCGGCGCTCGGAATGGCCGATAATCACGTGGGTGCAGCCAAAATCCACCAGCATGGCGGGGGAAACGGCGCCGGTGATGGCGCCGTCGTTGGTGGAACACATGTTTTGTGCGCCCCATGCAATGTTGCTGCCTTGCAGCAGCGACTGCGCCTGGGCGAGATAAGGGTACGGCGCGCAGACCACAAAGTCGGCGTTGTGAAAATGCTTGACACCTTGTTTGACGCCTTCGAGCAGACTCTTGTTTTCCTTCAGGCTGCCGTGCATTTTCCAGTTGCCTACCACCATTTTGCGACGCATGTTATTTCCCGTGAGACATGATTAATACAGAATTATGAGGACTTCCCGGCAAAAAGAACATAAAAAAAGCGGGAGCCTTAAGCCCCCGCTTTATTTTTCAGGCCCGATTCCGATTAGTGGTTATAGGCACGTTCACCATGTTCAGTGGTGTCCAGCCCTTCACGTTCGGCTTCTTCGCTGACACGCAGGCCGATGGTCAGGTCCACGATCTTGTAGGCAACGTAGGCAACCACCGCCGACCAGATTACCGCAGTCAGTACGGCTTGTGCCTGAATCCACACTTGCGCGCCGATTTCGGTATCAATGACCTTGTTGTTGACGTAATCATAGATACCGGTGCCGCCCAGTTTCCAGGTGTTGAACACACCGGTCAGCAGTGCGCCCAGAATGCCGCCGACAGCGTGCACGCCGAACACATCCAGAGCATCGTCAGCACCGTGCAGTTTCTTCAGGCCGGTGACGCCCCAGAAGCACACCACGCCAGCCAGTGCGCCGATGACCAGGCCGCCGCCGATGCCAACCCAGCCGCAAGCCGGGGTGATCGCCACCAGGCCGGCAACCGCGCCGGACGCAGCACCCAGCAGGGATGGCTTGCCCTTGAGCAGCCACTCGGTTGTCAGCCAGGTCAGCGTGGCTGCAGCAGTTGCAATCAGGGTGTTGGCAAATGCCAGTGTTGCGGTACCACCGGCTTCCAGCGCGGAACCGGCGTTGAACCCGAACCAGCCCACCCACAGCAGCGAAGTGCCGATCAGGGTCATGGTCAGGCTATGCGGCGCAAACGATTCCTTGCCGTAGCCGATGCGTTTGCCGATCACAATGGCACCCACCAGCGCGGCAACGCCGGCATTGATGTGCACCACGGTACCACCGGCAAAGTCCAGCGCACCTTTCTGGAACAGCCAGCCGGCGCCGGCAGTGGCCGCGTCAGCAGCAGCCTGCGTGGTATAGGCATCGGGGCCCGCCCAGAACCACACCATATGCGCGATGGGCAGGTAAGCGAAGGTGAACCACAGCGCCGAGAACAGCAGCACGGCAGAGAACTTCGCGCGTTCCGCGAACCCGCCCACGATCAGCGCCACGGTAATGGCAGCAAAGGTGGCTTGGAAGGCGATGAACGCAAACTCCGGAATCACCACGCCCTTGCTGAAGGTTGCGCCATTGGCCACGCTACCGTCCGTTGGGTTGAATACGCCGTTTAGGAACAGCCGGTCGAAGCCGCCGATAAACGGGCTCAGGCTGCCGCTGCCTTGAGTGAACGCCAGGCTGTAGCCATAAATCGCCCACAACACAACGATCAGCGCAAAAATGGAAAACACCTGGATCAGGATGGACAGCATGTTCTTGCTGCGCACCAGCCCGCCGTAAAACAGAGCCAAGCCGGGGATGGACATCATGATCACCAGCAGGGTGGCGACCAGCAACCAGGAAGTGTCACCCTTGTTGGGGGTTGGTGCCGGGGTTGCTGCCGGTGCGGCAGCTTCGGCAGCAGGAGCCGCCGCGGGTGCAGCGGCAGGTGCAGCGGCAGGTGCGGCAGCCTGTGGCGCAGCAGCAGCCTCAGTCGCTGCGGGTGTCGCCGGAGCTGCTGCATCCTCTGCAAAAGTCGCACCGCTGAAGCCGAGTACGCCCAGCAGCATGAGTGTGGAGAAAAAGCGTTTCATGGTGCTCTCCTTATAGTGCATCCGTGCCGGTTTCGCCGGTGCGGATACGGTGAACTTGTTCGAGATCGAAAACAAAAACCTTGCCGTCGCCGATTTTGCCGGTGCTGGCGGATTTTTCAATCGCTTCGATAACCTGGTCCAGCTGGTCATCCTTGATGGCGGCTTCGAGCTTGACCTTGGGCAGAAAATCCACGACATATTCTGCGCCGCGATACAGTTCGGTATGGCCCTTTTGCCGGCCAAACCCCTTGACTTCGGTAACGGTGATGCCCTGTACGCCAATGGCGGAAAGTGCCTCGCGCACCTCGTCAAGCTTGAACGGCTTGATGATGGCGGTGACGAATTTCATGACTGTCTCCTGTGTAGAGTGGTGAAAAGGCGGGCCGGGTGCGACCCGCCTTAAGTAGTCGCTGCTTAGAACGTTGTCTGCACAAACACGGTGAACTGGCTGTCGCCCAGGTATTGGCCGGACACATCAGTCCAGCTTGCCTTGGCCGCATTGGTGTCGGAATAGAACGCACCAACATTCACGCCATTGCTGAACGCCTTGGTGGCACCAAGCTTCCAGTCGGTGTAATTAAACACATCGTTGCCGGTACCGCTGAAGTCCTGGCGGCCGAGATGGACGTTGGCAGTAATGCCGGTTTCGCCAATCGGCACGTTTGCATTCAGTTCGGCATACCAGGTGCCATCAGCATTCCGGAAGCCCCAGGCGCCATCAGAAGCAACTACGGATACCTTGGCCGCAAGCCACTTGTAGCTCAGGCTGCCGTAGATTTCCGTGGTTTCCGCTTTCTTCACGCCAGCGGCTTCGTCACCAGGATAGATGTACTGCAGCAGGCCGACGTCATAACCAAAGTCCGTTTTGCCGAAAGTGTTGCGGTAACCGCCATAGAGATCGAGCTCGAGGCTGGAACTGGTGTAGGCGGCTGCGTCTTCAAGCCAGCTGACGTTGGAAGCCCAGGCACCGGCATAGAAGCCGCTGGAATGGGAATAATCCACGCCGCCCTGCAGCGCCAGGTCTTCACCAGTTTGGGTCAGGCCGCGGAAAATATACTGGCTGAACAGCCCGATGTTGTAGGCAAAGGTATGCGGGGATGCCGGTTCTGCAGCTGCAGGTGCTGCCGCAGGAGCAGCGTCTTCAGCAGAGGCGATAATAGGCATTGCACCGAGTGCGGCCAGTACTGCCATGGAAATAAACTTCTTTTGCATGATGAATCCTTTCGGGACGTGACATAAAAAATAAAAGCTTTGCGCCATGATCATTAGCAACAGCCGTGCCAAGGCATTAATTTCAATAAAAAACAATAGCTTATCGTTTTTGTGGGGAGTGCTGTCCCATTGCTGTGCATTGGTCGTGGTGCATTGTCTTGGGAGGTGCACCGTGTTGGTGCTGAGCGGAGATGATCAGGCGGGATGGTTCTTTGCTACACTCTTTCCATCCGCTCAGAACGCTAAGGAACCATCATGCTGGATAACAAGATGCTGGATGACATCAGCAGCAAAATCAGCGCACTGATTGCGCAAACGCCGGTGGCAGAGGTTGAGAAAAACCTGCGCGCATTGTTGCAAAGCGCGTTTGCCAAGCTGGATATTGTTACGCGCGAAGAGTTTGATACGCAGACCCAGGTGCTGTTGAAGGCGCGCGAACAACTGGACGCGCTGGAGCAAAAGCTGGCTGAACTGGAAACACGGCTGACTGGGGGAGGTGCTGAATAAATGAGCGAGCGGGATGAAGTGCAAGGCGCACGGAGCGCAGGACGCGAGTCATATCAACTGGATAGGCGAGTGGACGAGCACCGCGCAACGCGGCAATTCACCTGCGTAGCCATTTATTCAGTATCTCCTGAAAAATAATGGCGCTGGCCGTCCTCTACAGCCGCGCACTGTCAGGCATGGATGCGCCACCGGTCACCGTGGAGGTGCATCTGGCCAACGGCCTGCCCAACTTCACCATTGTTGGTTTGCCGGAAGCCGAGGTCAAGGAAAGCAAGGACCGCGTCCGGGCGGCCTTGCAGACATCGCGTTTCGAATTCCCCGCCCGCCGGATTACCGTAAACCTGGCGCCGGCCGACTTGCCCAAGGAAAGCGGGCGCTTTGATCTGCCGATCGCCTTGGGGATACTGGCGGCTTCCGGGCAAATTCCATCGGATAAGCTAAACGAATATGAATTCGCCGGGGAGCTGGCTCTGACCGGCGAACTGCGCCCGATACGCGGGGCGCTGGCGATGACATTAAAAGCCCATCGCGATGGGCGAGCCTTTATCCTGCCCCAACAAAGTGCATCCGAAGCCGCGTTGGTGCAGGATGCAACGATTTTCCCGGCGCATACTTTATTGGAGGTCTGCGCCCATCTGAACGGCCGGCAACTGTTGTCGCGCCAGCTTGCCGCTGTTAATACCGCTACGCTCAACTACCCGGATTTCAGCGAAGTCAATGGCCAGCTTGCCGCCAAGCGCGCATTGGAGATCGCTGCAGCCGGCGGGCACAGCGTGCTGATGTCAGGCCCGCCCGGCACCGGGAAATCCATGCTGGCGGCGCGCTTTGCCGGGATTCTGCCGAGCATGACGGACGAGGATGCGCTGGAGGCGGCGGCGATTGCTTCGCTGCACGGCGGCTTCAGGCTGGAGCAGTGGAAGCGCCGGCCTTATCGCGCGCCCCACCATACCGCGTCGGCGGTAGCGCTGGTTGGCGGCGGCGGTAACCCGCGTCCTGGCGAAATATCGCTGGCGCATCATGGCGTGTTGTTCCTGGACGAGTTGCCGGAGTTTGCGCGTGCCGTACTGGAAGTGCTGCGCGAGCCGCTGGAATCCGGACGCATCACCATTTCGCGTGCGGCGCGGCAGGCCGATTTTCCCGCCCAGTTTCAGCTGCTGGCGGCGATGAACCCTTGCCCTTGCGGTTTCCTCGGGCATCCGAACGGCAAATGCCGTTGCACGCCGGATCAAGTGGCGCGTTACCGGGCCAAAATCTCCGGCCCGCTGCTGGACAGGATCGATTTGCAGATCGAAGTGCCGGCACTACCCGAAGCCGAGTTGACCGCACAGGCAAAAGGCGAGGGTAGCGATGCCGTCCGGGCCAGGGTTGAGGCCGCGCGCGCGCGGCAGCTGGCACGGCAGGGCAAGGCCAACAATTTGCTGGGGACGCTGGAGATCGACGCGTTTTGCGCCCCGGATCAGCAGGGGCAGAATTTGTTGAAACAGGCGATCAGCCGGCTCGACTTATCCGCACGGGCATATCACCGCATTCTCAAGGTGGCGCGCACCATTGCCGATCTGGCGGGAGAATCCGGTATCGGTACGGCACATATTGCCGAGGCGGTGCAGTATCGGCGGTTCGACAAGACTCACTAGGAGTGACCATGCAGGAACTTGAAAGCTGGGCAGAGGAAAAACGGTCGGCGTATCTGTATCGCGTGTTGTCGGATGCGGAATCCGGGTCGCCGCGCCAGTTGCTGTTTCTTGAATTGGCGCAGGAGGCGGATACGCAGGCCGGGTTGTGGGAGCAGCAAGCCAAAAATGCGGGCCAACAGGTACCGCCGAAGTACGTGCCCGATCGCCGTGCCAGGATTGTTGCCGGCCTGATCCGCCGGCTTGGCCCACGCTCCATCAAGCCGGTATTGGCGGCAATGAAAATACGCGGATTGTCGGTGTATTCCGGTCGCCATCCGGCCGGGCACCAGATGCCGACATCGCTGGAAGAAGTGGGGGCCCGCCACAAGAGCAGCGCCAGTTCCGGCGGGCTGCGCGCGGCGGTGTTCGGTGTGAACGATGGCTTGGTTTCGATCACCCTGCTGGTGCTGGGTGTTGCCGGTGCCAGCAGCGAGTATGGCGTCATTCTGTTGACCGGCGTGGCAGGGTTGCTGGCCGGCGCGTTTTCCATGGCGGCGGGGGAATACCTGTCCATGCGCTCCCAGCGCGAAATGTTCGAGTACCAGATCGGGCTGGAACGCGACGAACTGGCGCAATATCCGCAAGAAGAAGCCGAAGAACTGGCGCTGATTTACCAGGCGCGCGGCATGGGCAAGGAGGAAGCCGGCGCGCTGGCGCAGCGCATGATCGCCGACCCGGAACTGGGGCTGGATGTGCTGGCGCGGGAAGAACTGGGGCTGAACCCGGACGAACTGGGCTCGCCCGGGCAGGCTGCGCTGTATTCCTTTTTTGCGTTTATTGTCGGCGGCATCGTGCCGCTGGCGCCGTATCTGCTGAACGTGCAGCGGCATCCGTTGTTTCTGTGTATTGTGCTGTCCGCCGTGGGGCTGTTTTCGGTGGGGGCCGCGCTATCCTTGTTTACCGGTCGCCAGGCGGTGTGGGGCGGCCTCCGCATGCTGGCCATCGGCGGGCTGGCCGGGGTGGTGACTTATTATATCGGCGATTTTCTCGGCGCCAGAATCAACTAATCCGCCCGCTTCTTGATAATGAAACTGAATTCCCCGTTGGCCGCATCGGATGACAGCATGTCATGCCCGGTCTGCCGGCAGAACGCCTGAAAATCCTTGACCGATCCCGGGTCGGTGGCGAGCACTCTCAGTACCTGCCCGCCCTGTAGTTCAGCCAGAGCCTTTTTGCAGCGCAGGATGGGCAGCGGGCAATTCAGGCCGCGGGCGTCCAGTTCCTTGTCGAATTCCATGGGATTCATCCTTCAGGTTTTGGGTGCAAAGGTCATGCCCGCACGGCCCCAGGCCAGCACGCCGCCTTGCAGGTTGTAGAGTTGGTCGAACCCCTGTTGCGCCAGGTATTCGCAGGCGTGCACGGAGCGTACGCCGCTATGGCAGTAACAGACGATGGGAATACCGTCTTGCAACTCGTTCCAGCGCAAGGGCAGCAAATGCAAGGCGATGTGCTTGGCGCCGGAGATGATGCCGTGTGCGACTTCATCCTCATTGCGCACGTCGATCAGCTGGATCTCGCCTTTAGCCTGCATGCGCTGCAGCTCAAGCGGGTCGATATTCGTGAAGCTGGGCATGGGGCGGATACCGTGGAAAAAACGCCATGATAGACGATCGGAACGGATGCGGAAAACCAGGGGATGGTGGCCAGGGGCAGAATCGAACTGCCGACACGCGGATTTTCAATCCAAGGCACTACTGGATATTAAACTCAACAACCTCAAGATTCATAACAAAAATTCAAGCGGCTTAATTATCTCACAGTCATAAACGAACCGGAATTCCGAACCTCGGGGATATAGAAGTCCTAAATGATTGTCGCCAAAGATGAACATTTTTAAGGGCTTTTCTTTCTAGAATTCATCGAACTTGCCGATTCCAAGCCGAACCTATAACCAACCACCAAAATAAAAGCCACCTAGGGGTGTTCTCCAAGGTGGCAAGTAGCACTACAAAAACAGCCCTAAGCGGAAGGCAACATAATGGCACGTTTTCTGGTGCCGGGTGGGGGTTGGGTACACCCCCGAATCAAACGTCTGGGTATGCACCACCGGGTGGTCAAGGCGAGGCAGTTTGTACCGCCCGCCCTGATCCAAAACCAACACCGGTTAAGTTACCTCGGTTAATCTAGTACCTCCTCGGTTGTCAGCTTTGCCACCGATTGCTTGGCACGGCTGATGATGGCTGAGGCATTGGCAGAAGCATCATGTAAAGATTGCATCGACAGGTGAGCATACCTCTGAGTCACAATTGGATTACTATGACCAAGAATTTGCTGCACGATATAAAGACTCGCTCCTGAATTGATCAGGTTGGAAGCAGCTCCATGACGCAGATCATGCAGCCTCAGATGGGGCACTCCAGCCTTCTTGCGCAGCTTGTACCAGACTCGGGTGAAGTTGACGAAGGGCTTTCCTGTTTTTTGATTAACGAACAGATATTCATACGTACCCTCACTATCCAATTCATCCACCACTTCCATGGCAGTGTCATTCAACGGAACAATACGCATCCGCTTGGATTTGGAGTTGTTAGCCAAGACCTTGAATGTGCGATTCGCCCGATCAACCTGACTCCACTTGGCAGACAACGCCTCGTTCAGACGACATCCCGTGGCAAGCAGGAACAGGCAAATCTGACAAACTGCCCGGCATCTGTCGGTTCTGAGCACTTCAAGCAACTTCGCCAGTTGTGCCCCGTCCAGATAATGCTCAACCCGATTGTCGGCATGGAACAGCTTCATCTTCGCAGCAGGGTTCTTGTCCAGCAACGAGTACTCGACGCACATCGACAACATCCGCTTTAGTAATGCAGCATGCAGGTCGCAACTAGCTGGGCTGAGATTTTCCTTGAGCAGATTGCCATGGAATAACTGAATTTCATGACGCTCGATCTCAGTCAGCTTCTGCGAACCAAACTTTGACGCGATACGGACAAACAGTTGAACATCACGTTTCCACGAGCGTTTCTTTTGCTTTGCCAGTGGCAGGTAATAAGTTTCCCAAAACTCGGAAAGCGTCATCTCTCCCTTAGGCTTTGCAGCAATGAAATCCGATGAATCGCTAGAAGGTGATGACTGCTCAGACTTCCAGCTTTTTACCTTTTCACGGGCATCAGCTAGAGAGATATCTGTGGTGCGGCCTATCTTGACGTGCGTTGTCTTACCGTTGATCTTGGTACGCCAGAAATAAGTTTTAGTATTGGTTTCAGATACGAGACAGTAAAGGCCCCGCACCTCGCTGTCACATGCCTCTAGGCGTTTTTGGCCTGGAGGACAGGTTAATTTAGTCAGTAACGAATCGGTTAAACGAAAAACAGCCATAATAAAATTCTCCTATATTGAATAAATAGTGAAAAAGTTAAGGCTCGGGGTGCTGCGGCAGGGAATTGCAGGCGGTTTGCCACGGAATTTTTTGTGTCCGATGGCAACTACACCGACTGCTCAGGCTGAAAAGCTGAAAAGCTGAAAACCTGGAGTCTTCCCAGAGGGTCGATCAGCAGCCTAGCTTTTCAGGATTTCACGCCGTAGTGGAGCTGGGGGTCTCCAACACGCTAAACACCTTCGCCCCACGTTCAAATACAGAGAAATCCCACCTGTGAATTGCAGGATCGTTCCCGGTGTATTTCTCTATCAACTGCAGTGTGGAACGTTTGCTTACACCAGCCTTGGCGGCAGCGGCCTCAGCCAGCTTCATTTTGGTGTTGATACCATCACGAATGCAGGCGATGATGGCTTCTATCACCTCGGCATCGGACTTGAACTGCTCGGCCTGCTTCATAGGCTCAAGTTGCAACGGATCAACTGGTTTCACTGTTAGCAGAAGTTCGTTGTATGAATCATAGTTACCAATGGTGTAGCTGTAAGCTGCAGTCTGGGCAACATTGCCACGGCGCTTTTTATTTTCGAATTCGACTACTTTATTGCCGGAGTTATCAGCCGAGGTCACTTGAGCTAGTGTGTAAGCGCAATCTAAATCGTCGATAATGTCTGTGGTGCCGCTATAAACTGGCTTGCCATCTAATCCAGGCTGCTTGTTGGTATGTGCCAGTGCTACCAGCGTGCCGCCCTTTACCACAAACCTTCTGATGACCTTGGTAAAGTTGGTTGCTTTCTGTTTTTCCATCAGGTTGGTGAACTTCTTCAAGGTGTCCAGAACAATGATGATGCCGCGACACTGATCCGTCCCGATCAAATCGTCCAGGATGCCAAGGAAGTCACTTATCTTGAAGTCTTGATAACCTTCTGCAAGCATATGAAAGCCGTACTCCTCGGCTAGGCGAACCTTATCCAGCAGCCCATTACCGGTATCGTCCATGTTCAGGTAGTACAGCTTGGAAGCCTCAATACGGCCTGCCTTGATACCCTCAATAATCAACCACAAGGTAAGCAGCGTTTTGCCCGTGTTTGGCGCGGCATAGATCACTGTGGCCTGACCCTTGAGGGCTATGCTGCCAAGAATCGTTACCTGCTCCACTGCCAGTTTTTCAAGGCTCTCTGACATGCCACGAAGAGAAAATCTATCCAGAGGATTGACTTTATCCAGTGCGACTTCGCTGCTTTTGTTTGGTGAATCGATGGGTGTTGCAATTAAGCTATCTCCAACAGATTCACAAACCTTGAACTGTTCACCCGCACAGATATCCATCCAATCGTGACCGGCTTCCCCAACCATCATGCAGATCGTGGCAATCGTGATAGGGTTCGCTCTATCTGTCCTGAATGATGCCCACTGTCCTAGAAGCGCCGCCTGACCTGGATATTTACTACCACGACTACTCCAAGCATTCCAGATTGAGAAGCCTTCCTCGCTTCCCCCGGTTTCATGCTTGATCGCCATCCCAACGTGAATCCAATCCTCTCGGCCACAATCCGGGTCAAGCTTTTCCAGCATGGCCTTCACATTGGCAATCGTTTGTGAGGATGCTTCCTTAGGCAGTGCGACTGATGATGAGGGCTCGATCTGGCGCGGGGCTCCTCTGCCGTTATGTTTGAAGATGGCATCAATAAAATCCTGCCCTACCTCAACAAGATCATTGATACTCTCGGCTTCACAAATTGATGTTTCTTTGCCCGTGCTAGGAGGCAGAATCACCATCGATCGACGCGCCTTCACATCAATTCGCTCTGGATGAAGCTCAGTGCTATGTGAATCGGTCTTAGCAAATGTGCCATTAGCTAGTTTAAAGTAATGGTGCTGCCCTTTTCTGGTCTTTACGATCAGGTTCGGGGTGACATCAAAAGCTTCCTCAATCTGGGCAAGGGCGGCGATGGATTCCGGGCTGTCAGCATCAAATACCACCACGTTATCACCAACGATGAACCCTAGCTCATGGTCGGCATGTCTGCTCCAGTGAGTTAGGATTTTTTCTTCGGATAAGCCGTCCAGCCATGGATCCCATTTGACCACTGTTACTTTCTCATGGGCTTGGATCGGGATCACTGCAAAGCCGAAGCTATACCACTCCAATGCGGATTTTTGATGCATGGAATGGTCGGGTATGGTCAGAAGTGCCGGTCCAACAGGCGATGTCAAACCAATAGATTGAATAATGGAATTTTCCATTTTTCATTCCTTTTTAAAATTGTTAAAGAGCGCAAACGGCCTGCGTAGGTACGAGACCGCGTGCAGGGGTGCCATTGAGAATGGCAAAGACGGACTTATACCGTCGGTATTAGTAGTTTCTTTTAAGTTTCTATTGAAGGTAATTAGACGGTAGCGTTTCCTGCTGCTACCTGTAGGGCTAGCTTCTTGATGCCGACCGCATTGGGTCAAGCCGATTGATTAATTTCTTTAACAACCGGACGTAATCTTAACCACTCGAAATGGACTGGTCAAGAGATGCCCTGCATTGTCCTCGGGGGGCTGAAACCCTGAAAAGCTGAAAACCTGCGAGGCTGCCAGAATTTCAGGTTTTCAGTTTCTCACCCAAGCCCCAGACGTGCAAAGTCCTCCGCATGGTTACGGATAGCATTTGCAGGTCTGGGCATTGGAAGGATGAGGGAAAGGCGAGAAGAATTTTTACTGGAAAGTCACGAAACTTTCCGGACTAAGCGGCCAAAGATCATATGGGTCAATATCAGACTCGCAATCAAAACCAGCATTCAGTTTTGCGTAGTCAGCAATGGCCAATGGAATTAGATGATCCGGCAAATCAAGGGCAAGCACGTTCTCGATTGCACTACGAAGGTAATTTGGGTTGCACATGGCATCGAATCCTTTTGAGTTTGAAATGGAAGTAAAGAAATACGCATCCCAGCAACAGCAATAAAAGGAACGCGAAGGGCACTACATTGAAGGCAATGTCAGGCCAGCTACACCGACCAGACGGTACTTCGGAAAAGCAGCAGCAAGCCGCCAATGGCGAACAGGATCAATAAAGATCAAATAGATTTCCTATGGGTAAAAAATCAGGGGAATTTGCAGAAAGCTCTGCATAGGTTTCGGGATAGACGCTGCGGATTTTGGTGCTGCTGACAATCTGTTGCGGGTCAAGGAACTGCGGAGGGGTGAATTACTGCTGCTGCGGTCTTAATCTACAAAGCACTAAATCTAGGCCTTATTGCGTCATGATTTTGCTTTCTTCGGCCTGCCCCTGGATGGTGAAGACAGAGTCGGCACAACATCGTTGCCTGAGGATTTCACTACACCCTTGCCGCTGATCTTCTGTGGCGCTTTCAGATCAGTACCAGCTTCAATCAGTTGCAGGATGTCTGCCATAAATGCATCTGGTGGCATGACGATATAGCAGCGCAGATTTTCTTCATCGCGTTGCACCAAACCTTCTGCCAGCAAAGCCGCAAACAGGAATGACGGCGTATTTACCGACTTGCCGCGAAACAGCGCCGATAATGAAAACGAGGTGATGGGCTTGGGGGCTTTGTCCAGAGCTTCCCGGATTGAGGTAAGCAAAACCCACTCGGGGCTGAAATAGCCGCCTCCGCTATTGCTGACAACGCGAAAGCAAATTTCTGATTCAGGCGAATACCCGATGTGATATCCAAGGTTGGATTTGCCGGAAAGGTTGGGACAGGCACCGATCTTGAGGATGCGGATGATAGGGATTGAATTTTCTTGCGTCATGATAAATCTCCTTGGTGAGTGAAAATGAAAACGGCCTTCAAATAAGATGGCTGGATTTGCGCAGTCAAAAAGCCACCAGTTCATCCAGCAATTCCTTAAGCTTCCCCTTAACCCAAGGTGCGTCCGGGATCGTTACGGTCATGCCCGCATCGTCGTTCCAGAGCACGATGGCAACATAGAAGCCGTCTTTCTTGAATGCACCCTCCCATAGCACATCCAGCAGATTGCCAATGCCGGGTACATCGTAGGTGCCGTTAATATCGGACTGTTCCAGCAAGGCGCAATAACCATAGTCTTCTGGAATATAGGGGTGCCCTGGATAGGTATAGGCATCAATCAACTGCTCCACCAGTTCCTTTATAACTGGGTAGGCCGGATCGAATGGAGACAGCTTGTATAAATCGTCATGTGACTTGAACGTAAGCATGAGACCTCCTTGGGGGAAAATGGACGTAAAAAAGCCCGCATACCGGAAGGCATACGAGCGAATAAAATTTCTACTGACTTAGCGGCTTGACTTGGCTATTTGAAATACAGATAAAACGCACCCATTGCTATGGCGTAGCACAGAATGATGATGACCACTCTGAGCAGCATTAAGAGGAGAAGCGTGAAGAAGGGCAGTATCAGCGCCAGGATGAAAATCCAGACGCAAGCAAGGCTATCCACCACCCAATCGAAGAGTCGTATGAGCAGTAGAGGTTTTCTGCCGGTCTCATCGAAGTAATAAGCGTAGTCGATTTGTCGCATCATCCGTCGAGTTTCAAATTCCGAGTTCGCCACGGTCAACAAAAAATCGCGCTCAATGCTGGCAATATCACTGGTGGAGTTTATAAATTCTTGCGTTCGCTGAGAGTTAGAGGATATCCGGTGTGCTGTACTCTCATAGCCTTTGGAGGCAAATTTGCCTGTGAGGTTGAATATGCCATTCCCTGCTGCGCGTAGATTCTGCATTCCTCTGCTGCTTCGTTTTCTTTGCATAGAGTCTCCTGGTTAGGGCAAAAAAAAGCCCACAAGCTTGTTGGCCTATGGGCATGGATAGATTGGATACCTTGCGGGTAAACGCGATGCGTCTTAAATTGCTGGGTCTTACTGCTCTCGATTGGGGCTAAACAACTGATTCACACTTACCTGCAATGCGACGGCAAGTGTTTCGATGGCATCCAGTGAAGGATTGGCTCCGCCACGTTCGATACGGCTCATTGAATCGCCCCGTCTGCGCTAGACACTTTCGAGCCTGCTGAAATACTGCTTTTCGAACTCTACCGGAGACAGGCTGTTGTTGTAACC
>JABLTH010006767.1_pt1 | contig 57994 bp, 43 predicted proteins | sample 7875711 | NCBI WGS metagenome assembly JABLTH01 (sample SAMN14941262, study PRJNA633318) | bioreactor metagenome | isolation source: bioreactor | place: China | collected 2019-03-05 | reverse complement strand
CGCGCTCTCGGCGGGCGGTTAGCTCAGCGGTAGAGCACTGCCTTCACACGGCAGGTGTCACAAGTTCGATCCTTGTACCGCCCACCACCGATTCGACGAAGCGGGCCCGGCCTTGCCGGGCCCGCTTCGTATGGCGCAGGCCCGACCCTCCGTTAAACGACCACCGGCACAGCCTGACGGAGGGGAGCCGCGCTACGCTCCGCCCCGAAGACGGACCTTCTCCCCCGCCGCCACGTGAAGTGCGGCCAAGCAGAGATGTCCGATGCTTCCTGCGCGTCCACCCGACAAAGAACTGGATCGACCCGCCCTGCCCCGGCGACCGGGCTCGCCGGGCCGGTCCGACGATCCGGTGCTCGACCGGATCACCCGCACCGCGGCCCGGCTGTTCGGCGTACCGATGGCAATGGTCACCCTGGTCGAACGCGGTCGCCAGCGGTGCGCCTCCAGCCATGGCCTGGAACCGGAAGATGTGACGGGATATGCGTCCTTCTGCGCGCAGGCCGCTCTGCAGCCGTCGGCGATGGTGGTCGCCGACGCCACCTGCGACTCCCGCTTCCGCGACGATCCGCTGGTGCATGGCGCACCACACATCCGTTTCTATGCCGGCCGTTCCGTGCGCTCGCGCGATGGCGCGGTGCTCGGCACGCTGTGCCTGATCGACCTGCGGCCGCGTCTCCTGGACAGCGGGGAACTGGCCGCGCTGGACGATCTGGCGGACATGGTGCAGACCCATTTCCGCGATCTCGAACTGGCCACGGAAGCGCGCGCGATGGAGGCCTCGCTGGAACGCAGCGAGACCCTGCTTGCGCGGACCGCTACGCACGCTGCGGTCGGTATCGCCGTGGCCTCCGCGGACGGCCGCTGGCTGGAGATGAACCAGCGCTTCTGCGACATCCTGGGCCATCCGCGCAGCGAACTGCTCGGGGCCCACGTGGCCAGCTTCGTCCACTGCGACGACCGGGATCCGGGTCTGGCCATGGCGCGGCGCGTGCTGCAGGGCGACGCCGAGTCGCTGGACATGGAATTGCGCTTCCTGCGCGCCGATGGTGGCTGCTCGTGGACCCAGGTCGGCGCGTCGGTGCTGCGCGATCAAGGTGGCCACCCGGAGAACCTCGTCGTGGTCGTTACGGATATCAACGCGCGCAAGTCCGTCGAACGCGACCTCGAAAGCCTGCAGCATGCCCTGGAACACCGCGTCGCCGAGCGTACCGAGGAGCTGCACCGCACCGTCGCACGACTGCAGGCCGAGATCGCTGCACGCGAAGCGGCGCAGCACGCACTGACGGAGGAGAAGGAGCGTTTCCAGACGACGCTCGAACTCGCCTCCGACGCCTTCGTCGAAGTGGATGCAGACGACCGTATCGTGTCCTGGAACCGCTCTGCCGAAGTGATCTTCGGCTGGTCGCGGGACGAGGCGATCGGGCGCTCGCTTGCCGGGACCATCGTGCCGGCATCGATGCACGCGAGGCACCTGAAGGCGTTTCGCGGTTTCATGACCGGCGCGCCCGATACCGGCCACCTGGTCGGCCGCCGGCTCGAACTGAGCGGGCTGCGCCGCGATGGAGAGGAGTTCCCGCTGGAGCTGACCCTGGGAGCCACCCGTGTCGGCGGCAGGATGCTCGCCAACGCCTTCCTCCGCGACATCAGCCGTCGCAAGGCGGACGAACTGGCATTGCTCGCCAGCGCCGAACGGCTGAGGACGGTGACCGACAATGCCCCCGCGATGATCGCCTACATCGACCGGGACCTGCGCTACCGCTTCCACAACCGGGCCTACTCGGACTGGTTCGATATCGCCCCGGACGCACTGCTCGGCGTCCGCGTGCCCGATGTCTGGGGCGAGGCGACCTATGCGCAATTGCAGCCCGTGATCGACCGTGTGCTGGCCGGGCATCGAGCTGCGCTGGAGTACTCGCTGCCCGGCAGGAGCGGCCCGATGTGGTTCTACGCCAGCCTGGTGCCGGACATGACCGAGGATCGCAGGATCGAGGGCTTTTACCTGTTTGCCCAGGACGTCACGGAGCGCAAGCAACTTTACGAACGCATCGAGCACGAAGCGATGCACGATCCGCTGACCGGCCTGCCGAACCGGCGCGCGCTGATGCAGCGCCTGCACGAAGCGATGGCCCGGTCCCGGCGGCACGCCCGGCCGATGGCGGTACTGTTCGTGGACCTGGACAACTTCAAGCCGATGAACGACACGCTTGGCCACGAATTCGGCGACGCCGTCCTACGCCACTTCGCCGATACCATACGCACCGCGGTACGCGACACCGACTACGTGGCCCGGCTGGCGGGCGACGAATTCGTGATGGTACTCGAAGATCTCGACGCGACCCACCAGCGTGCAGGCGACCTCGGCCGGCACCTGCTCGAACGGATCGCGGTGGACCGGGAAATCCAGGGAGTGGCAGTACGCCTGGCGGCGAGCATCGGCGTGGCGATGCACCAGGGCTGCGACGAGGAAACACCGCAGGAGCTTTTGCGGCGCGCCGATGCCGCGATGTACCGCGCCAAGGCGGCCGGCAGGCAGCAACTGGCTTTCTGATCTCCCCTCACCCAGCCGCGCGCGGCTGCTCTTCGATCCGGACCTGCTCGATCAACAGGTCGAGGAATCGCTGTCGCTGTCGGCGGTACTGCGGATCGTGGGGACCGGCGGCCGCAGCAGCGTGCATGGCCGCATGCGCTGCATGCGCTGCGTGCAGGTTCGCGTCTGTCACCAGTGCAGCATCGAGATACCCACCCGTCGCGCACCGGCCCTCGGCGTGATGGCGCCAGAACTCCGCTGCGGAAGGCAGAGCGAGCAGTTGCTCCTCCCAGAGCAGCGCGCTGGCCAGTGCGCCCAGCGCAGTCGCCGGCCGCGCGGCGTCCCAGTTCCAGCGAAACCCCGCCAACCATGCGGGCAATTGCCCGGGCGGCATCGGGCGCGCCAGTGCATAGCCCTGCCCCATGTCCGCCCCCAACCACAGGGCAGCCTCGATCAGGCCGGGTGTCTCCAGGCCCTCGACCACGACCTCCAGCCCCAGGTCATGGCCCAGGCGGACCAGCTGGCGAATGAAGCGCAAGGTGCGCAAGGCGTCGTCGGCCACCTGCATCACGATCGCCTGGTCGATCTTGACCCGGTCGAACGGCCACTGGTGCAGCCGGATCAGCGAGCTGTAGCCGGCACCCAGGTCGTCCTCCACCAACCGTACGCCCAGCGCCTTGAGGGCGCGCATGCCGGCCATCACGGGCGCGGCGCCATGGTCGGTGCCGACCGGCGACTCGAGGATCTCCAGCAGCAGCGATTCGACCGGGCAATGCCCTTCGGACAGCACGGCAGCGGCCGTTCCGGCATACCGCGGATCCTCGAGAGCAGCGGCCGGCGTGTTCACCGAGACATCCACCGCGTGACCGAGCCGGAGCAACGCCTCGCGCTGCCGCGTCGCCTGCACCAGCACCTGCCGGAACAGCACCACCAGATCGTCGTCCCCCAGCGCAGGCAGGAAGCGAGCGGGAGCCAGCAGCACCCCGTCCTGGTCCTTCAGGCGCGCCAGCGCCTCCAGTTCGCTCACGCGTCCATCGGCCAGGCGCACCACCGGCTGGTAGTGCACCTGCAGGGAATCGCCGGCGATCAGCGCGCGCCAGCGCTCGCGCACGAAGAACGGCAGCAATTCCGTTCCAGGTCGTGGCGGCACCAGCCGCGCCAGTGCGAGGTCGAGCAGGTTCTTGAGCTGGTCGACGAAGGCCTGCTGATCTTCGCTCTGGAAGCCGCCCGAGTAGGCGCTGTAGATCGTGAGCACCGCCGAAGGCGTGGGTGGAATCGGGCAAAGCGGTATGGCCACGCTCGAGACGATACCGATCGGCAACGCCTCGTCGCGCCAACTGACCATCGCCGGATCGGTGGCGTAGTGCAGGCAGCGCTGGACCAGTCCGGTGCGCCAGGCACGTCCGCTCGGCCCGCCGCCCTCGGGGCTGTCCGAGTTCACCCGGATCGGCGCAGCCTCGCCACGCGCCAGTACCCGCAGGTATTCGGCGAACGCCTCGCCACCGACGGCCTCGTAGGTGAGTTGCCCGTTGTCGTCGGGGCGACCGACCGCACACGAGCAGATTTCGCTGTGGCCGGCGAGCGTGTCCACCACGCCCTGGATCAGTTCGAGATAGCCGTCCGCCGACCACGCCAGCGCGTTGAGACGCGCCAGCAGCATCACGCGCTCGCGCTGCACCTCGCGCATGCTCTCCAATTGCCACTGCCGTTCGAGCCCAAGCCGCTGCAAGACGATGCTGAGGGGGCGGCGGTCGGCCACGGACAGGCTCCCGAAACGCTGCGCAATCAGGTCGCGCAGGCGCTCGACCCCCTCCAGCAGCCAGACCTCTTCCAGACCCGCCGACGCATGGAACCGCCCCGCCCTGGCCGCCTGCAGGCGATGCAACTCGATGTCCAGGCCAGGCTGGACCAGCAGCCCGACGTGCTGGGCGAACCGGCCAGCCAGCAATGCGCGATCGCGTTCGGGCAGGACTGCGAACAACCCGGCGATTCCCTCGTGCGCACGCAGCTCCCCGATGAACGCATCGACGAGTCCGGGGACCAATGGCTCGGCGAGCTGCGACCATGGCCGAAGCAGCGCCGACGCCAACTCGCCATAGGGCGCATGACTGCGTCCGTCGAACTCATGTGAGTCCGATGTCCCGTCGCCTGCCGCAAGCGGTGTCGACCACCACCGTTCACGCTGCCGCTTGCGGGCCTTGACCTGGTACATCGCCTGGTCGGCACGTCGCAGCAGTTGCTGGCCGCTGCCGGTCGCGTGGTCGGGGAACAACGCGATACCCAGGCTGGCGGCCAGCTCGAACACGGCGCCGTCGATCCGCATCGGCTCGCGCAGCGCGCGCCACAGGCGGTCCAGCAGCGGCTCGAGTTCGGCTTCGCGATGCAAACCCTCGCAAACGATCACGAATTCGTCGCCGCCCAGGCGGGCGATGTAGTCCTCCGGCCGCAACGAACCGCGAAGCCGCCGCCCGACTTCGATCAGCAACTGGTCGCCGGTCGCGTGGCCGAACCGGTCGTTGATCGGTTTCAGGTCGTCCAGATCGAGCATGCCGACGGCCACCAGTCGCTCGCTGCGCTCGGCGCGCTCGAGGGCGCACTCCAGATGCATATCCAGAGCGCGCCGGTTCGGCAATCCGGTCAGCGCGTCGTGCAAGGCCAGGTAGGTCTGCCGTTGCTGCTCTTCGATCTGGGCCCGGCGACGCTCGTGCTGCCGCAAGGCAAGCCCGGCCACTTCGGCCAGCTCGTCGAGCACGCGACGCATTTCTTCGTCGAACGCGTCCTCTTCCGGAGTGATCAGGGCGAATACCCCGATCGGCGTCGCGGCATGTCCCGGCGTGCGGTCGGGAGAAAGGATCGGCCAGCACCCGGAGGCTCCCATGCCCGACAGCAGCCCATGCCGCCAGACGGGCGACATGTCGCTGCGCTGGCTCGGCCGGGTCCGTATTTGAGGTTTGCCCTCGCGCAGCGCCCGTAGCGGCAACGGCACACGGGCACCCTCGACCGGCGGAGTGGGAATCAGGCGACCGAGTTCGTCGGCGATCGGGCCGGCAAGCGCCACCCGGCGAAGCGACGTCCCGTCCCCTTCGGCGACGAGCACGTCCACGGCGGCGGCGCCGGCGATCTCCACCAGCGACTGGGCCAGGGTACGGTAGACCGCGTCGGGGTCCGGTTGATCGAGGAGCGCGCGCTGGATGGTCCGCTGCGCATCGCGGTAGCGGCCCAGGCGCTGGTCCCGCTCGACCGCTGCATGGTGGTCCCAAAAGCGCGCCAGTTCCTCCGCCAGCCGCTGCAGCCACTCATCCAGTTCGGTAGCGACCTCGCCGGGCAACTCGTCGATGCAGGCGGCGAGCACCAGCCGCCCACCATCGCTCGCGATCGCGAAGGCCACCATGCAGGACACGCAACCGTCATACCAGGCATCCCAGTGCGTGGGCACGAAAGTGCGGGGCTCAGCGCGCGCGCTATCCGGTTCGGTCGCGAACAACATCCGGCTGACCGGATCCGCCGGCGCGGTGCCGGGCACCTCGCCTCCGGCGAGCAGGCGATCGACCCGGTCCAATGCCGAGCCGGCCGCAGCGAGCACCTTGACCGTGTCGCTGCCGGGAGCGACCCGGCCGATCCAGGTCAGCGGCAGCGCCATCGTGGTGGCGAAGACCGAGACGATTTCCGCCAGGGCCAGCCGCCGGTCGTAGCCATGCACCGTGTGCAGGCGCATCAGCGCCTCGGCAAGACCCTGGTAGAAACGGGAGCGCAACTCGCCCGGTGCCGGAACACGATTCGGTGTTTCCCGCCTCAAGCCATCGCGCTCCGTCCCACGCTCGCCCTGTTCCACCTGGATCGCCCCGCCTTGCTGCAATCGCACGCACTCCCACCCCCGGCGAACCGGCGGTGCGCAGTGTCCCAAGGGCGCTCCGGACCCGTGACTCCCCTTATCGTCCTGACTGTGCGGGCCTTGAACCCAGGTCGCCCGCATCGTGCATCACCTGCATGACGCATCATACGCTCGCGCGCGCGCGCTTGCGCCACGTGCCAGACTGCACGGCGGCCGGATTGCGGCCGTCTCGCACCAGGCCCATGGAACGCTCCGAACGCGCTGGCGACTGGCGATTTCCCACCCTGCTGCTGGCGCTGTTCCTGCTCGCGGCCACGCTGCTGGGCATCGCGCCGCGTTACCGGCAGGACTGGCTGCTGGAGAACGTGGCGGTGGTCGTGGCGCTTCCGCTACTGGTCCACGGCTGGTATCGGCTGCGCTTTTCGCGTGGAGCCTGCCTGGCGCTGTTCGTGTTCCTGCTGCTGCATGAAGTGGGAGCGCACTACACCTATTCCGAGGTGCCGTACGATGCCGCCTTCCATCGCCTGACCGGTTACTCGCTGGACCGGTTGCTCGGCTTTCCGCGCAACGAGTTCGACCGCCTGGTGCACTTCCTCTACGGTCTGCTGGTGACGCCGATGGCGGTGGAGTTGCTCGATCGCCGGGCGCCTCCCCGGGGCATCTGGCGCTGGATCCTGCCGGTGACCTTCATCATGTCGCACTCGGTGGTGTACGAGCTGGTGGAATGGCTCGCCGCCACGCGCTTCGGGGGCGATCTCGGCGTGGCTTACCTTGGCACCCAAGGCGACCCGTGGGACGCGCAGAAGGACATGGCGCTCGCCGCGCTGGGCAGCGTGGCAGCGATGGCCGCGATCGCGGCACGCAACGCCTTCGTCGCACGCCGCCGGCGAGATTGCGGCGCGGGATACCCGGCACCATGATGGACATGCCGCCCCCGCCCTGAAGTCCGCCGCCCTTCCCCATGTCCTGCCGACGCCCGCCCACGCTGCTGATTGCGCTGTTGCTTCTGGCACTGTGGCCGGTAGCGCCGCTGCTGGCGGCAACCCGCTATTTCTGGCATCCGGAGATCGCCCCGGCCGGCCCGGTGGTGGTGGTGGTCAGCCTCGACGAGCAGTCGATCTACGTCTACCGCAACGGCGTGGCGATCGGCGCCGGTCCGATCAGCTCCGGCAAGCCGGGATACGAAACGCCGGCGGGCGTCTACAGCATCCTGCAGAAGGAGCGCGAGCATCGCTCCAACCTCTACGACGACGCCCCCATGCCGTACATGCAACGGCTGACCTGGGACGGCATCGCACTGCACGGCGGCGTGGTGCCAGGGCATCCCGCATCGCATGGCTGCGTGCGGCTGCCGCCCGCGTTCGCCGAGAAACTGTTCGCAGTCACCCAGCGCGGCGGCATCGTCGTCGTCTCCGACAGCAAGGTCTCACCCGCGCCGATCGTGCACCCGGCCGCGGTGGCGCCGATCGACCTGACGGGCGCGCCGATGGCCATTCCCGACGGGAGCGACGACTCGCTGTCCCTCATCGCGGGCAGTTCGCTCGGCGTCGTGGTCAGCACCTACGACCGGCGGGTCTACGTGCTGCAGAACGGCGTGCTGGTCGGCCAGGCGCCCTTGGCGATGGACCTGCCCGACGCGCCCGAAGGCACCCTGCTGTACGTGATGACCGGCTCGACGCAAACCACCGAGGACGCACGCTCGGCCCTGCCCCGCTGGTCCGCCTACCGCATCCTGGGGGAGGGTCCGGTGCCCGACCCCGCTACCATGGCCGCACTGGTGCATGTACCGGCCGGCTTCGGACAGCGGCTGCGCGATGCGATGGCGCCGGGCACGACCGTGCTGGTCACCGATTTGCCTGGCCTGGACGGCAACCACGATGCCCCGTATGCCAAGCTGCTGGAGGCGGTCACCCCTGTGCCTGCCGCTGCGAAGCCCGTCACGCCTCGTGAAAGTCGCTGAGTTCGTTCAGTTTTTTCTGACAATTCGTTCAGCTTGTGCCGGCCAGACTGGCGACCGTTCGTCCCTCGTGGTTGATCCCGATGCCGTACTTCGCCCCTCGCACCCTGGTGCGTCGCGTGCTTTCCGTTGCCACCCTGCTGCTCGGCCTCGTGCCGGCATCCCATGCGGCGGCGCCGGCCGGCGACCTCGCCGCTGCACTCAGCAGAGCCGCGCCGGCGGCCAATCCCCAGGTCATCGCCCTGGCCACGCGCGCCCTGCAGTGTGTGCAGAAGGCCATGCCGGCACGCACGTTGAGCGTGATCGATTATTCGCGCCCTTCCAGCCAGCCCCGCCTCTGGGTGTTCGACCTGGCCCACCGCACCCTGCTGTTCAAGGAGCTGGTGGCACACGGCCGCAACAGCGGCAGCGACCTTGCGACGCACTTTTCCAATGCGCCAGGCAGCCTGATGTCCAGCCTCGGCACCTTCGTCACCGACGGCACCTACGAAGGCCACAACGGCTATTCGCTCCGACTGAAGGGCCTGGACGGGCGCTTCAACGACAATGCGGAGAGCCGCGCGATCGTGATCCACGGGGCCAGCTACGTCAGTCCGTTGTTCGCCGCCTCCGAAGGACGCATCGGGCGCAGCTGGGGTTGCCCGGCGGTGCGCCGGGGCGTCGCCAAGCGCCTGATCGACACCATCAAGGACCGCTCGGTGGTGTTCGCCTATTACCCCGATCCGAAATGGCTCGAGCAGTCTCCCACCCTCGGCGCCTGCGGCAGCGAGGTCACCACCGGCCTGGACCGGAGCGACATTTCGCGCAGGGTGCCGCTAAGCCCCTGAACCATGGGAAGCGGTCAGTGCGCCATCAGCAGCGGCAGATGGGCGTGATCCAATACGTGCCGGGTGGCGCCGCCGAGGGCCAGCTCGCTGAGGCGTGATCGCCCCCACGCCCCCATCACCAGCAGATCGGCCTCCATCCCCTTCGCCACCTCGAGCAATGCCTTGCCTACATTGGCACCCTTGTCGAAGTGCTGCCATTGGACCGACACACCGTGCCGCTCCAGCCAGGCCCGCAGCGGCAGCGGCGGCGGCGACAAGCCGGGCAGGCCGGTGCGTTCGCCGTCCAGCACGGTTACCTGGGCTGCCCGCTTGAGCAGCGGCAGCGCCGCCTTCACCGCGCCGGCGGCTTCACCGGACCCATTCCAGGCGACCAGGATGCGGTCCGCCGCGCCGGTGCCCCGCCACGTTTCCGGCACCAGCAGCATCGGTGCGGCATCGTCGAAGAGCGTGCGGGTGATGTTGTCGAAACCGATCGGCGCGTCGGGATTGCGAACCGGCAATTCGGTGACGATGAACTGAGCCAGCCGCGAGCGCTTGGCAAGGATCGGCACGTAGGCGCCGCGGATTACTTCCCACTCGCCCTTTACGCCGTGCTGTTCGCACAGTGCATCCCATCGCGCGGTGTAGGTCTGTGCAGCGCGCTCCTCGGTATCGAGCATTGCCAGCGCCTCCGGCATCGCCATCACCGGCGGATAGACCGCCACCACGTGGATCCCGGTCGCGAAGGCCCCGAGCCGACGCGCCATGGCCAGGCCGACCACGCAGGCAGGCGTGTCATCTTCGAGCCGGTCGAGGTTGATGATCAGGTCGAGCATGACGGGATCTCCGGGTGGCCTGGCCGACATGCTGCACGAACCACCCGCGCCCGCGTTGACCACGGTCAACCGGGCGGACGGATGCCGCCGCGGCCCCCGTGCATCGGCGAACCGTGAGCGCGATTGACGCCCATCAAGATCGTCCGGGATAGTCCGGCGCACCCTGTCGCTGCCTTCAGCGTCAGGAGTACGCCATGTTCAAGCACATCCTGGTTCCCACCGACGGCTCGGAGCTCTCCGTCCGAGCCGCCACCACGGCGATCGAGCTCGCCTGTACTTGCGGTGCCCGCATCCTCGCCCTGCACGTGGTGCCGCCGTTCCACACGATTTCCTACATGGCCGAGATGCTCGCGGCCACCGAGCTGGCCTACACGCAGGAATCGGTCGCGCGCGCCGAGCGCTTCCTCGCCGAGGTTCGCGACCGTGCCGCCAAGGCGGGCGTGCCGTGCGACAGCCGCTATCTGCTCGACGAACAGCCGCACAAGGTGATCGCACGGGTCGCCGGCGAGAACCACTGCGACCTGATCGTGATGGGCTCGCACGGCTGGCGCGGCCTGAACCGCCTGCTGCTCGGCAGCGAGACGCAGAAGGTACTGCTGACCGCCGAGCCACCCGTGCTGGTCTGCCATTGATGCCTCCGCGATGAGGGCGGAAGGCATTCCGTCCGCAGCCCCCGACGGCGACGGAAGCCACGCCGGCCTCGACCCGGCGGAGGCGGCACGACGACTGCGGCGCGACGGCCCGAACGCCCTGCCCGGCGGCGAACACCGCCCGCTGTGGCGCACGCTGGCCGGCGTGCTGGCTGAGCCGATGCTGCTGATGCTGCTGGCCGCCGGCGGCATCTACCTGGCGCTCGGCGACCGCGCCGAAGCCGCCTTCCTGATGGGCTCGGTGCTGGTGGTGATCGGCATCACGCTCGCCCAGGAGCACCGCACGCAGCGGGCCCTCGAAGCGCTGCGCGACCTGTCCGCCCCGCGGGCGTTGGTCCAGCGCGGCGGGCAGCGGGTCCGCATCGCCGCGATCGAGGTGGTGGTAGGCGACCTGCTGGTGCTGCACGAGGGCGACCGCATCGCTGCCGATGCCTCGCTGCTGGATGGCCAGCTCGACGTCGACGAGTCGCTGCTCACCGGCGAGGCCGTTCCGGTGAACAAGCTGGTCGGCGCCGCCCCCGCCCCGCTGTTCGCAAGTACCGTGGTGACTCGCGGCCGCGGCCTCGCCCGCGTCACCGCCACCGGTGCACGCACCCGCGTCGGCCGCATCGGCCTGGCGCTGGCAAGCGCGGTAGAGCCCCCCTCGCGCCTGCAGCGGTCCTCGCGCCGGCTGATCCGAACGATGACCGTCGCCGGCCTGCTGGTGGCCGCCGCCTATGCCCTGCTGCTGTGGTCCTGGGATGGCCAGGGCGCGCTGCCCAGCGTGCTGGCCGGCGTCGCGCTGAGCATGGCGCTGCTGCCGGAGGAGATCCCGGTGGTGCTCACCGTGTTCCTCGCGCTCGGCGCCTGGCGCATCGCCCGCCAGCAGGTGCTGACGCGGCGCATGCCGGCGGTGGAGACGCTGGGTGCGATCACCGTGCTGGCGGCCGACAAGACCGGCACCCTGACCCGCAACCGCATGGAGGTCGCCGAGCTGGCCATCGACGCTGGCCACTACGACGCGGCAACGGGAGGCCCGCTGGAAGAGCCGTTCCACGCACTGGTCGAGTTCGCCATGCTGGCCACGCCAGCGCAGCCGTTCGACCCGATGGAGCAGGCGATCCAGTCGTTCGGCCGGAGCCTGCTCGCCGGCACCGAACACGTGCACGCCGATTGGCTGCCGATCGCCGAGTACGGCCTCAGTCCGGAGATCCTGGCGATGACCCGGGTGTATCCGGAGCGCGCGCCCGACCGCCACCTGCTGGCCACCAAGGGCGCGCCGGAGGCGGTCGCCGACCTCTGCCACCTGGCCGAGCCCGATCTCGCCGACCTGCGCGCGACCGTGGCGGCGATGGCCGGACGCGGCCTGCGCGTGCTCGGCGTGGCCCGCGGCCACTGGCGTGGAGACGCCCACCCGGCCAGCCAGCACGATTTCGACTTCGAGTTTCTCGGCCTCGTCGGCCTGCTGGATCCGCCGCGCAACGAGGTGCCGGCAGCGCTGGCCGAATGCCGTGCGGCGGGCGTCCGCGTGATCATGCTCACCGGCGACCATCCGCTCACCGCACAGGCCATCGGCCACCGCGTCGGCCTCGCCGACACGCCGGTGGTGCTGACCGGCGGCGACATCGACGCGATGGACGACGCCACGTTGACCACGCGCCTGCGCGACACCGACATCTGCGCCCGGGTCATGCCCGAGCAGAAACTGCGGCTGGTGCGCTGCCTGCAGGCCGGCGGCGAGGTGGTAGCGATGACTGGCGACGGCGTCAACGACGCACCGGCGCTGCGCGCGGCCGACGTCGGCATCGCGATGGGTGAACGCGGCACCGACGTGGCGCGTGAGGCGGCCGCACTGGTGCTGCTGGACGACAGCTTCGCCAGCATCGTGGCGGCGATCCGCCAGGGTCGACGCATCGACGACAACGTACGCCGCGCCACCCGCTTCATCATCGCCGTGCATGTGCCGGTGGTGGCGCTGGCGCTGGTACCGGCGCTGGCACACTGGCCGGTGCTGCTGATGCCGGTGAACATCGTGCTGCTCGAACTGCTGATCGATCCGGCGTGCTCGGTGGTGTTCGAGGCCGACCCGGCCGCCGACAACGTGATGCGCCGCCCGCCGCGCCAGGCCGCCGACTCGCCGTTCGCCCCCCGCCAATTGCTGCGCGGGCTGCTGCAGGGCGCCGGCCTCGCGGCGATCCTGCTGACGGGTTTCGGCCTGCTGCAGGACGCAGTGGGAGCGGTGCAGGCGCGCACCGGCACGTTCCTCGCCCTGCTGCTATCGGTATTCCTGCTGACCCTTGCCAATCGCGCGCGCCACCGCGCGGGCACCGGCAATCCGTGGCTGTTGCCGATGTTCGCCGCCCTGCTGGCGATGATCGCGCTGGCGCTCGGCGTGCCGTGGCTGCGCCACGTGATGGCGATGGCCTGGCCCGCACCGGCCACGTGGCTCGGCGTGGCGGGGATGCTCGCCGCATCCGCCGCCTGGCTGGCGCTGCTGCGGCGTCGCGCCTCGCCGCAGAGCAACTGAAGCGACCGGCCGGGCCGTCGCGCACTGCTATCCTGCGCAGGCCCGGATGGCCGTCCGGCGCATCCGTCCCCCTGTCCACCGAGCGTGCCTGCCGCGTGTCCGCCGCCTCCGATCTGCAGCGCCCCGAAGTCTGGCTGAAGAGCTTCCGTTCCCGGGTCCGTGCACCGCTGCGGCAGGCGACCGCACTCGGTCTGGTCAACGGCCTGCTGCTGGTCGCCCAGGCCTGGCTGGCGGCCTGGGCGATCAATGCCGGCGTGATGCACCGCGCGTCACTGGCCCGACTTTGGCCGGCGCTGGCCGCCCTGCCGGCGGTGTTCGCACTGCGTTTCGCGCTGGCGCGTGCGGCCGAGCGCGTCGCCTTCCGCGCCGGCGCCATCGTGCGCCGCACGCTGCGCGCCGACCTGCTGGCCCACCTGCAGCGGCTGGGCCCGGCGTGGCTGCAGCGGCAGGCACGCGGTGATCTGGTCACCAGCGTCGTGGGCGGCGTGGAGGCGATGGAGGGCTACTACGCGCGCTACCTGCCGACCATGGGCATGACCGCGCTGCTGCCGCTGGCGATCCTGGTCGCGGTGTTTCCCGCCGACTGGATCTCGGCGTTGGTGATGCTGGTCAGCGCGCCGCTGATCCCGTTCTTCATGTGGATGATCGGCAAGGGTACCGAGGAGCTGAACCAGAAGCAGTGGCGCGTGCTGGCGTTCCTCGGTGCGCGCTTCCTGGACACCCTGCAGGGACTGACCACGCTCAAGCTGTTCGGCGCCAGCCGGCGCGAGGCGGCCGTGGTGGCGCAGGTGTCCGACGACTACCGGCGCAGCACCATGCAGGTGCTGCGCGTGGCGTTCCTGTCGTCGGTGGTGCTGGAGTTCCTCGCCACGGTGAGCATCGCCGTGGTCGCCGTGCTGGTGGGCTTCCGCCTGATGTGGGGCGAGCTGGCCTTCCTGCCCGGCCTGTTCGCCCTGCTGCTGGCGCCGGAGTTCTTCGGCCCGTTGCGCAACATGGGCACGGTCTACCACCTGCGCATGGAAGCGATCGGCGCGGCGGAGCGGATGGTGCAGGTCTTCGCCGAGCCGGCTGACGAGCGACAGCGGGGCGCGGTCCCGGCCCCCTCGGCAGCGCCATCGCTGTCGTTCGAAGGTACGGGCTTCGCCTACCCCGATGGCACCGTCGCACTGGACGGCTGCCGCTTCACCGCACCGGCCGGCCGGGTCACGGCGATCGTCGGCGCCAGCGGTGCCGGCAAGAGCACCGTGCTGCACCTGTTGCTCGGGTTCATCGCATGCACCAGCGGTCGCATCGCGGTCGGCGATGTCGACCTGGCCGACATCGCCGAAACCGACTGGCTGGAGCGCGTCGCCTGGGTGCCGCAGCGCGCGCACCTGTTCGAGGGCAGCGTGGCCGACAACCTGCGACTGGCCCGCCCCGATGTCGATGATGCGCAGCTGCGCGAGGCCGCCCGCGCCGCCGGCGCCGAGGACTTCATCGACGCGCTGCCGCAGGGCTTCGACACGCCGCTCGGCGAGCGCGGCGCCAACCTGTCCGGTGGACAGGTGCAACGACTCGCGCTGGCCCGCGCGTTCCTGAAGGACGCGCCGGTGCTGCTGCTGGACGAGCCGACCGCCCACCTGGACACGCACAGCCAGCGGGCGGTGCTCGAGGCGATCGAGCGGCTGGCCCGCGGCCGCACCGTGCTGCTGGTGACCCATCGCCTGCACGCGCTGGCGCTGGCCGACCACGTGGTGCTGCTCGAGGACGGACGGGTGGTCGAACAGGGCCCGCCGGAGGCGCTGCGCGCGGCCGATGGTCCGTTCGCACGCCTGCTGGCCGCTGCCGCGGTGTCCTCATGACGCGCCGCCCCGACCGCGCCCAGGGGCGTGCCGACCTGCGCCGGCTGGGAGCGCTGTTCCGCCCCTACCGCGCATGGATGGCCGGCGGCGTGCTGCTGGCGCTGGCCGCCCTGCTCGCCAACGTCGGCCTGCTGGCGGTGTCCGGCCACTTCATCGCGGCGATGGCGCTGGCCGGTGCGGCCGGCATCTCGCTCAACTACTTCACCCCGGCCGCGCTGATCCGCGCCTTCGCGCTGACCCGCACCGGCGGCCGTTACCTGGAGCGGCTGGTCACTCACGAGGCCACCTTTCGCCTGCTGGCGCAGCTGCGGGTGTGGTTCTACGAACGCCTCGAGCCACTGGCCCCGGCACGCCTGCAGTCGCTGCGCGCCGCCGACCTGTTGTCGCGCATCCAGGCCGACATCGACACGCTCAATCAGATCTATCTGCGCCTGTTCGTGCCGGTGGTGGTGGCCGCGCTCGGCAGCCTGGCGATCGTCGCGGTGATGGCCCTCTTCAGCGTGCCGGTCGCGCTGGGCACGGCGCTGGGACTTGCACTCGCCGGAGTGGCCTTGCCGGCCTGGCTGCGACATCGCGGCGAAACGGCCGGCGCCCGCGCCGTGCAGACCCGCGCTGCCTTGCGCAACGCGGTGGCCGATGCCCTCGCCGGAGTCGCCGAACTGCGTGTGTACGGCGCGGAGCACGCCTGGCATGAACGCGTGCAGCGGCTCTCCGACGACCTGCTCGTCGACCAGCGCCGGTTGAGCGAACTGGCCGGTTTCTCCGCCGGCGCCGTCGGCCTGTGTGCCAACCTCGCGCTGTGGTGGGCGGTGATCGCCGCGGCGCCCGCGGTGGCCGCCGGCGCGATCGCACCGGCGCAACTGGCGATGCTGGCACTGTTCGCCACAGCCGCGTTCGAAGCGGTGACGCCGCTGCCGCTGGCGTTCCAGATGCTGGGCGAGCAGCTCGCCGCGGCACGGCGCATCTTTGCCGTGGTGGACGCCGAGCCGGCTGTCGCCACGCCGGACCGGCCCTCGCCCGCGCCGCGCGATGCCAGCGTGCGCTTCGAACGGGTGCGCTTCCGCTACGAGGTGGACCGCCCGTGGGTGCTGGACGGTTTCGACCTGGCGCTCGCGCCCGGCTCGCGCACCGCGCTGGTCGGTGCCAGCGGTGCCGGCAAGAGCAGCGTGTTGCAGCTGCTGGCCCGTTTCCGCGACTTCCAGGACGGCCAGGTACTGCTCGGCAGCGAGCCGCTGCGGGACTTCGCCCCGGACGACGCACGTGCCTGCTTCGCGGTGGTCTCGCAGGACGCCTACCTGTTCAACGGCACGGTGCTGGACAACCTGCTGCTGGCGCGGCCGGATGCCGACGACGCGGCCATCGTGGCGGCCTGCCGCGCGGCGCAGGTGCACGAGGTGATCGAGGCCCTGCCCGAGGGCTACCACACGGCGCTCGGCGAAGCCGGGATGCGACTGTCCGGTGGCCAGGCGCGACGCCTGGCGATCGCCCGCGCGCTGCTCAAGGACGCCCCGATCCTGCTGCTGGACGAGCCCACCGAGGGCCTCGATGCCGCCACCGCCCGCGCGCTCCACGATTCGCTGGCCGTCGCCATGGCCGGCCGCACCGTGCTGCTGATCACCCACCAGCTCGGCACGCTGGCCAGCCTGGTCGACGAGGTGGCGGTGCTGGACGGCGGGCGCATCGTCCAGCGCGGCCGGCCCGGCGACTTGATGCGGCAACCCGGCCCCTTCCTCGACCTGCAGGACGTGCTGGGCTGAAAAAACGAGGGGACCGTTGCCGGTCCCCTCGCCCCCTTCCCCGCAAGCATCCGGCTCAGTGGCCGGCCGGCTCCGACTCGTCGACGGTGCCGTCGTGCGCGTCCATCCAGGCGCCGCCCGCCGCGGCCACCAGCACGATCATCGCGGTGCCGACGAACCAGGCGAAATACCAGGAGCCGTAGTCGCCCAGGATCACGCCCATCACGATCGCCACCACGGCAAGCAGCATGTAGATCAGGAATTGCAGCAAGGTCTTCATGGCTCGCCTCCTCTAGTACGCGTGTTCGTCGTGCTGGATCGCCGCGGCATCGACCTCGCCACGCATCACCCAGAACGCCCAGCTGGTGTACCAGACCACCAGCGGCACGAACACCGCGGCAAACCCGGTCGCCCACAGCAGCGTGGTCTGGCTCGACACCGAGTTCCACAGCGTCAGGCTCTGCGACGGCTCGCTGCTGGACGGCATCAGGAACGGGAACAGTGCCGCGCCCACCGTGCCGATCACGCCGATCCAGGCGCCCGCACCCAGCCACCAGGCCAGCGTGGACCGCCTGCCGCGCACGGCCAGCAGGCCCAGCAACATACCGGCATAGCCGAGCGCCGGCACCGCCCACAGCAGCGGCTGGCTGCGGTAGTTGGCCAACAGCCCGCCGGCCACCACGCTCGCCTGCTGCTGCAGCGGGTTCTGCGGCAGGCCCGGCGCAGGCGCATGTTCGAGCACGAAGCCAGGCAGGAACGACACCCAGATCCCGCCCAGTGTGAACAGCACGATCGCCGCGATCGCCGCGCCCATCGCCGCCTTGCGTGCACGGGGTGCGACGGCGCCACCGGCGCGCCCCATCAGCATCACGCCGCCCATGTAGATCGACAGCGAGAGCGACAGCAGGCCGCAGAGCACGGCAAACGGGTTGAGCAGGGACACGAAGCTGCCGGTATAGTACGAGCGCATGTCCCAGTCGAAGTGGAACGGCACGCCCCGCAGCATGTTCCCCATCGCGGCGCCGTAGATGATCATCGGCACCGCGCCACTGACCAGCAGCGCCCAGTCCCAGGCGTTGCGCCAGGTGGCCGAAGGCAGCTTGCTGCGGTATTCGAAGCCGAGCGGGCGCACGATCATCGTCCACAGCAACAGCAGCATCACCACGTAAAGGCCCGAGAACGCCGTGGCGTAGATCAACGGGAACGCCGCGAAGATCGCGCCGCCACCGAGGATGAACCACACCTGGTTGCCGTCCCAGTGCGGGCCGATCGCGTTGAGGCAGACCCTGCGCTCGTTGTCGTCACGACCGACGAAGCGCAGCAGCGTGCCCACGCCCATGTCCATGCCGACCATGATCGCCAGGCCCATCAGCAGCACGCCGAGCACCAGCCACCAGAGCACCTTGAGTACGAGATACAGTTCCATCGCTCACCCCTCCTCGTGCATCATGGCCACGGCGGTCACACGACCACCCAATGCCGGACGCGGCGGTGCATGGTCGCCGTGCCCGTGACCGCTCGGCCCCTGGCGGATGAATTTCACCATCAGGGTCATCTCGATCACGATGAAGATCGAATACAGCGTGACGAAGCCGATCAGCGAGAACACCATGTAGCCCACGCTGTGGCTGGACGCGGACATCCAGGTCGGCAGCAGGCCATACACCGTCCACGGCTGCCGGCCGATCTCGGCGGTGAGCCAGCCGAACTCGTTGGCGATGAACGGCACCGGGATCATCCAGGGCGCCAGCCGCAGGAACCACTTGCGGTTCTCCACGTCGTTGCGCACCGAGAAGATCACCGCCAGCACGAAGTAGGCGAGCATCGCCAGGCCCAGCCCGACCATCACCCGGAAACTCCAGAACATCGCGAAGACGTTCGGCACCGCATCGCCGGCGGCCTTCTGGATGTCCGCCGGCGTGGCCTTCTCCACGTCCTGGTCCGGCGCGTAGCGCTTGACCAGGAAGCCGTAGCCCAGATCCTGCTGATGGCTGTTGAACTGCGCCAGCGCATCGGCATCGGTCGGATCCTTGCTGAGCACCTTCAGTGCCGCGACGGCCGGAATACCGTTGGCGATGCGTTTGGCCGCGTCGGCCTCGATCCAGTCCACGCCCGGGATTTGCTGCGTCATGGTATGGGTCAGCAGGGGCGTCAGCACGTAGGGCACCTGCACCTGGAACAGGTTGCGCTTCTGGTCCTGCGAGGGCCAGGCGATCACGTTGAATGCCGCCGGCGCCGGCTCGGTCTGCCACATCGCCTCCATCGCCGCCAGCTTGGACGGCTGCGCCTGGCCACCGACGAAGCCGAGCGCGTCACCGAGCGTGATCACACCGGCCGTTGCCAGCACGCCGAACAGCGCGGCCATGCGGAACGAACGGCGCGCCATCGCCATGTGTCGGTTGCGGTACATGTAGTAGGCGCTGATGCCGGTGACGAAGATCGCGGCGGTGACGTAGCCGGCGATGCTGGTATGCACGAACTTGGCCTGGGCGTCGTGGCTGAAGATCAGGTCGGGGAAGCTGGCCAGTTCCATGCGCATGGTGACCGGGTTGAAGTGCGCCCCCACCGGGTCCTGCATGAAGCTGTTGGCGATCAGGATCCACAGCGCCGACAGGTTGGTGCCGAAGGCCACCAGGTAGGTCACCGGCAGATGCTGCACCTTGGACAGGCGCTTCCAGCCGAAGATCATCAGGCCGACGAAGGTGGACTCCATGAAGAAGGCCATCAGGCCCTCGATCGCCAGCGGCGCGCCGAAGATGTCGCCGACGAAGCCGGAATAGAACGACCAGTTGGTGCCGAATTCGAACTCCATGGTAAGGCCGGTGGCGATGCCGAGGGCCATGTTCACCACGAAGAGCTTGGCCCAGAACTCGGCCATCTCACGGTAGATGGCCTTGCCGGTGGTGACGTAGACCGTCTCCACCGCAGCGATGAAGAAACTGAGCCCGAGCGTGAGCGGTACGAACAGATAGTGGTAAAGCGCGGTGACAGCGAACTGCCACCGCGAGAGTTCAACGACCGTACTGTCGATCATGTCCTTGTTCCCAGTTGGACGAAGGTGATCGCATCTCCGGTATCAGAAGCGGTAACCGATGCTCAGGCCGTAGGCCAGCGGATCGATGTTGACCTTGCCGACCTTGGTGCCGTTTACCTTCACGTCACCGGCGATGCTCATCCAGCGTACATCCGCAGTGGCCAGCCAACGATCGTTGATGCGGAAATCGAGGCCGGCGTGCGCGGCTGCGCCGAAACTGTTTGCGATGCTTACATGGGTACCCTGCAGCGGACCGATGCCGCGGGTTTCGAAGAAGCGGGTGTAGTTCAGGCCGACGCCGACGAACGGCGAGACCACGGCGTCCGGCATGAAGTGGTAGTTCACGCCGACCGTCGGCGGCAGCTGCTTGGTGGTCGCAGCGGACACGCCATTGAGGTGCACGGTGTGCTTGAACGGCAGCGCGGCCAGCACGTCCACGCCCCAGTTCCGGTCGAACATGTACTCGATGCTGAAGGTCGGCTTGGTGTCGCTGTCGACGGTGGCCTTCATCCCGGCCAGCGTGCCGTTGTTCGACTTCGGATTGACCGTGTGGACGCCGACGCGCAGCACCCACGGAGAGGTATCGGCAGCATGGGCGGCAGAGGCGGCGCCAAGGGCAAGGGCCAGGGTGGTCAGGGCAAGAGCGGATGCTTTCATGGGGCGTTCCTTTGTTGTTGTGTCGAGAGACGGATGCATTGTCATCAGCCTGTCGCTTCGCCTTTTGACCGCCGTCAGTTCTTTCGACGCCACTCTTCCCGCTGCGACGCCCTGCCGCAGTTCGCAGCTGCCTGCCCTACTCCGCCTCGCTGTGATGAACGAGCCGCCCGTCGCGATCCCGCACGCTCACCTCCACCGATACGCCGTCGCGCACGCTGCCGGTCACCACGCAGAAGTGCTCGAACTGCGCCAGCAGGCGCTCGGCCTGCTGGTAGTCGGTCACCGCCTCGGGCAGCTCCAGCGTGACCGCGATATGTTGCACCCGCAGCCGTCCTTCCTCGTTGCGGCCCAGCGTCGCACGTGCCCGGGTCACCAGCGTGCCCGGGTTGTTCTTGAACTTGCGCAACGCGAACAGCAGGCTCGCACTGAGGCAGTTCGCCACGGCCGCCACCAACAGGCGCGACGGATTTGGGCCGTGGTCGGTACCCAGCGGCGCGGTCTCGTCGGTGACCAGCGTGGGGATCGGCGTGTCGTCGAAAGCGATACGGAAGACGTAGTCGCTCTCCTGGGTCAGGGTCAGGGTGAATTCCTGGGTCTCGCTCATGCGTGCGCTCCTTGATCGGTGATCGCCGCGGTCTTCCGGCGGCGCCGATCAAGCATGGCGTAATACAGCAGCGGGATCACCAGCAGGGTGAGCACGGTGGACACCAGCACGCCGAACACCAGCGACACCGCCAGGCCCTGGAAGATCGGATCGGTGAGGATGAAGAACGCGCCGAGCATCGCCGCGATGGCGGTCAGGATGATCGGCTTGGCACGTACTGCGCCGGCCTCGACCACCGCCTCCTCCAGCGGCAGGCCGCTGGCGATCGCATGGTTGATGAAGTCCACCAGCAGGATCGAGTTGCGCACGATGATGCCGGCCAGCGCGATCATGCCGATCATCGAGGTGGCGGTGAACTGCGCGCCGAGCAACCAGTGGCCCGGCATCACGCCGATCACCGTCAGCGGGATCGGCGCCATGATCACCAGCGGCACCAGGTAGCTGCGGAACTGCCCGACCACCAGCAGGTAGATCAGCACCAGACCCACCGAATAGGCGATACCCATGTCGCGGAAGGTCTCGTAGGTAATCTCCCACTCGCCGCTCCAGCTGATCGAGTAGTGATCGTCGCCGATCGGCGCGCCGGTGAAATGCTGGGTCAGCGTGTGGCCATCCACCTTGCCCGCACCGAGCTTGCCGACCAGCCGGAACATGCCGTAGACCGGGCTGTCCTCGCTGCCGGCGTCATCTGCCGTTACATAGGTGTAGGGGCGCAGGTCCTTGTGGTAGACCGCGCCGGCCCACGGCTCGTCGCCGACTTTCACCACCTCGGACAGCGGGATAAGTGCACCGCTGCGCGAGCGCACCCGCAGCGCGAGGATGGTCTGGGTCGACGCCAACGCAGCCGGCGACAACCGCAGCAGTGCGGGCACTGCGTACTTGATCCCCGGCTCACCCAGGTAGGTGGCGCGGTCGCCGCCCATCGCTGCCTGCAGCACGGAGACGATCTCCGCCTGGCTGACCCCCAGCGTGGCGGCATGCTCGCGGTCGATCTCGAACACCTTGCGGCGCGCGGCCGGACTCTCCACGCTGGAATTGATGTCGGCGATACCGTCGGTCTTGCCGAACATCTGCTCCATCGTCTGCGCCAGTTGGCGCTGCCCGCCGTAGGTCGGGCCGTAGATCTCGGCCACGATCGGCGCCATCACCGGCGGACCCGGCGGCACCTCGGCCAGCACCATGTGGGCGTGGTACCTGTTCGCCACGGCAGCCAGCGCCGGGCGTACCGAGCTGGCGATCTCGTGGCTCTGCCGCGAACGTTCATCCTTGTCCACCAGGTTGACCTGGATGTCGCCCTGGTACGGCTGGTTGCGCAGGTAGTACTGGCGCACCAGGCCGTTGAAGTTCATCGGGGCGGAGGTGCCGGCATAGATCTGGAAGTCCTTCACCTCCGGCACCTTGTCGATTACCTGGCTCATCTCCACCAGCGCGCGCTGGGTCTGTTCGAGGGTGGAGCCCTCGGGCATGTTGAGCACCACCTGGAACTCGCTCTTGTTGTCGAACGGCAGCATCTTCAGGATGACCGCCTTCACGCCGACCAGCCCCACCGCCAGCAGCACCAGCAGGCCCATGCCGGCGAACAGCATGCGGCGCTTGCGCGATGCGCTGCGACCGGCCAGGAACGGGGTCATCAGGCGCTTGAAGAAGCGCTGCAGGAACGCATCGATGCGCGATGGCTTGCCTGCGTCGGCGGCGTGATGCGCGTGGCCCTCGTGATGACCGAGCAGGCGGAAGGCCAGCCACGGCGTGACCACGAAGGCCACCGCCAGCGAGATCAGCATGCCGGCCGAGGCGTTGATCGGGATCGGGCGCATGTACGGGCCCATCAGGCCACCGACGAAGGCCATCGGCAGCAGCGCCGCGATCACCGTGAAGGTGGCCAGGATGGTCGGGCCGCCGACCTCGTCCACCGCCTGCGGGATCGCTTCCAGCAGCCGCTTGCCGCCCAGCGCCATGTGCCGGTGGATGTTCTCCACCACCACGATCGCATCGTCGACCAGGATGCCGATCGAAAAGATCAGCGCGAACAGCGACACGCGGTTGATGGTGAAACCGATCGCCCACGAGGCGAACAGGGTGATCGCCAACGTGACCACCACCGCCACGCCGACCACCACCGCCTCGCGCCAGCCCAGCGCGAACAGCACCAGCGCCACCACCGCCAGGGCGGCCAGCGCCAGGTGCAGCATCAGCTCGTCGGCCTTCTGGTTGGCGGTGTAGCCGTAGTCGCGGGTGACCGTGACGTGCACGCTGTCCGGAATCGAGACGTTGCGCAGCGCGGCGATGCGCGCCTGCACCTCGCTGGCGATGGTGTGTGCGTTGGTGCCGGCCTTCTTGCCGATCGCGATGGTCACCGCCGGTACCAGGCCGGTCAGCGGGCCGGCCTTGCCCGGTGGCGCGCCGAACGAGGCGAACTGGCTGGGCTGGTCGGCACCGGCCGACACCTTCGCCACATCGGACAGGTACACCGGCTTGCCGCCGGACAGCCCGATGACCAGGTGCGCGACCTCGTCGGCGTTCATCAGCAGGCGTCCGGCCTTGACCGGCACGTTGCGGTTGTCGGCGATCTCGCTGCCGACGTCGGATGCCATGTTGGCGGCCTTCAGCGCCTGGGACAGGTCGCCGACGGTGAGCTGGTAGCTCGCCAGCCTGGATGGATCGATCTCGACCGTCACCGCGCGGTCCGGCGCACCGAGCGTATAGACGTCGCGCGTGCCGGGGATGCGCTTGACCTCGGTTTCCAGCGTGTGCGCGACGCGGGCGAGCTGCCCGGCGTCCACCTCGGGCCGGTCCGACCACAACGTCAACGCCATCATCGGCACATCGTCGATACCGTAGGGTTTGACCAGCGGCTGGCCGACGCCCAGCCCCTGCGGCGCCCAGTCCGCGTTCGAATAGATCTTGTTGTACAGGCGGACCAGCGCCTCCTGGCGCGGCACGCCGACCTGGAACTCGACCGTCACCACCGACATCCCCGGCCGGCTCATCGAATAGACGTGCTTGATGCCGCGGATCTCCGAGAGCTTCTGCTCCAGCGGGAAGGACACCAGATGCTCGACGTTGTCCACGCTGGCGCCGGGAAACGGCACCATCACGTTGGCCATGGTGGCCTCGATCTGCGGATCCTCTTCCTTCGGCGTGATGATCGCCGCGGCGATGCCCAGCAGCAGGCCCGCCAGGGCCAGCAGCGGGGTGATCTGCGAAGCCTGGAAGGCCCGTGCGATGCGCCCGGAAATACCCATCTTCCCTGCCTCACTCATGGCCGGACGCATCCTTGGCGCGCTGCTGCGCGAGGAAGTTCAGCGCCGCCACCGGATCGTTCGCGATGGTCTCGCCGTCGTCCAGACCAGCCAGCACCTGCACCCGGTCGCCCACCTGATCGCCCACACGCAACTGGCGCAGCGAAACACCATGATCGCCGATCACGTAGACGCCGATCAGCTCGCCGCGCCGCACCAGCGCGGAAGCGGGAACCAGCAACTGCTTCACGTCACCCGTGGGAAATGCCACCTTGACCGACGTTCCCGGGCGCAGGCCACTGTCCTGCCCCGGCACATCGACGCGTACAGTGAAGGTATGCGTCACCTGATCGGCATACGGGAACACGGTGATGTCCTTGGCCGGCACGCGGCGTCCATCGGCAAGGATGGTGGCGCTCCGTGCGGCACGGATCGCATCGACCGAGCTCTGCGGCACCTGCACGCTGACGCGCAGCGCGTCGAGCGACTCCATCGCGATCAACGGCTGCGGTGACGGCGGCCCCGACTGCACCGCCTCGCCCACGTGCACGAAGCGGCGGGTGATCACACCGGCGTACGGCGCGCGCACCTCGGTGTAGTCGACGCTTTGCTTGGCCTGCGCCAGTTGCGCCTGCGCGGCGTCCAGCGCCGCCTTGGCGGCATCGCGCTGGGCACGCACGCTGTCCATCTGCGACTTGGACACGTAGCCCTTGGGCAGCAGTGCAGAGAAACGCTCGAACGACGCCTGGGCATCACCGTAACTGGCCCTGGCCGAAGCGAGCTGCGCCAGCGCCGCATCGCGCGAGGATTTCTGTTCCACGTCGGTGAAGCGCACCAGCACGGCGCCAGCCGGCACCACGTCGTTGACGTCGTGGGGCAAGGCGAGCACGCGGGCATTGGTCTGTGCGGTCAGGGTGACCTGGTTGATCGCCTCGACAACGCCATCCCAGGTCTGCTCACGGGATGCATCCCCGGCGTGGATCACCTGCGAGGCAAGCGACGGCCGGGGCGCCTGGCCTGCCGAGGGCGCGGACTTGTCGCCGCAGCCAGCGAGCAGGGCCAGCGCGAAAATGGGGGCCAGGTGGCGCACACGCACGATCATGTCGGTCTCTCTCGGGGAAGGTGGATCAGCGGTCGCCGAATGCGCAGCCCGGCTTGAGGCCGACCTTGCGCAGGATCAGCGCCAGCGGGCAGAAGCCGGTGAAGGCCGACTGCAACAGGTTGGCGCCGACGAACAGGGTGAGCAGCAGCCACCACGGCGAGACGAAGTGGGCCAGCGCCACGCTCAGCAGCACCACGCTGCCGGCAAACGCGAGGACGAAACGATCGATGTTCATGACGGTTCTCTGGTGGAAAAGGGATCGGGATCAGTGTTTGCCGGTGCCAGGCTTGATGCGCGCGATGCCGAGCGCTTTCATCACGTAGCGCTCGTACAGCGGCTCGCTGGTACCGGCGCGCATCTTGCGCAGGAAGTACTTCTCGTAGGCCACCTTGGCCACGTGCACCCACTTGCCCTCGCGGGCCCAGGTGACGTTGCGCGGCGGGATCTGCGGCAGCGCCACGAAGGCCGCGCCGCTGTCGCCCATGTCGGCCAGGCATACCGCGTTCCAGGTGGCTTCGGCATTGCCCTCGCGCCCTTCCAGATCGGCTTTCAGGTTGGCCACGAGCGTGGTCACCATCGACTCGATCATGAAGCCGGTCTTCGGCGCGCCGGTCGGCACCGGCGTCGCTTCCACCGGCGGGATCGCCACGCACACGCCGGCGGAGAAGACATTGCGGTAGGTCGGGTTGCGCTGGTGCTTGTCGATCAGCACGAAACCACGCGGGTTCACCAGTCCCTCGACCCCGCGCACCGCGTCGACGCCGGTGAAGGCCGGGATGATCATCGAGTAGGCGAACGGCAGCGTGTGTTCGCCAGCCGGCTGGCCGGCGCCGCCCAGGGTGGAGACGTGGAATTGACCGGCCTCCACCTTGTCGATCTTCGCGCTGGTGAGCCAGCGGATGTGGCGCTGGCGGAACTGGCGCTCGAGCAGGCCCTGCGAGTCGCCCACGCCGCCCAGCCCCATGTGGCCGATATAGGGTTCGCTGGTGATGAAGGTCATCGGTACCCGGTCGCGGATCTTGCGCCGCCGCAGGTCGGTGTCCAGCATCAGCGCGAATTCGTACGCGGGACCGAAGCAGCTCGCCCCCTGTGCCGCGCCGATCACCACCGGCCCCGGGTTCTTCACGAACGCCTCGTAGTTCGCCCACGCGTCGGTAGCGTGGGGCGTGGTGCACACCGACTGGGTATGGCCACCGTGCGGGCCGAGGCCGGGCACTTCGTCGAACGCCAGGCGCGGCCCGGTGGTGATCACCAGGTAGTCGTAGGCCATGCTGCGCCCGTCCTTCAGCTCGATCCGGTTCTCCTGCGGGACGACCCGGGCGACACCGCAATCGATATAGCCGATGTCGCGGCGACCGAGCGCCGGCGCCACCTCGACCTGGATATCCGAAGGTTTGCGCCAGCCGATCGCCACCCACGGGTTCGACGGGGTAAAGGAAAAGCTCGGCGCCTCCCCTACGACAGTGATCGCGTGACTGCCGCCGATCGCGGCGCGCAGTTCGTACGCCGCGCACATGCCGCCGATGCCGGCGCCGATGACGATGACGTGTGCCATGAGTGAACTCCTTGCTGGTGGTGCGCCGGGGAGGTCGCGACAGGCCAGACGATGCGCCCATGGGCGGGCCACCGACTTGCCGTTGATCAAATGTGCGCTAAATTAGTTATCTCTAATGTAGTGTCATCTTAATTAGCTTCAAGCTAAAATGTCAACGTCGTCCGCGGGACGCTTTCGCCCCTCGGATCCATCGCGAGAACGACTCCATGACAAGCCCGCCCCCCCCCCCCACCAGCCTGGACATCGATGCGATGCGCGAGAACGCCGATCAGGCGGCCTCGTTGCTGAAGGTGCTGGCCAATGGGCAGCGGCTGCGCATCCTCTGCCTGCTGCTCGGTGGGGAACGCTCGGTGAGCGACATGCACGCGTCGATGACGCTGAGCCAGTCCGCGCTGTCCCAGCACCTCGCCAGGCTTCGGCAGGACGGCCTGGTCACGACCCGGCGCGAAGCGCAGACGATCTACTACGCCTTGGCCCCCGGCCCGGCGCTGCAGGTGATCGAAGCGCTGCACGGCATCTACTGCGCGCCCGCCGCGGGAGACGATTGCGTGGCAATCAGGTAACCTGCCGGAGTAGCCGCAAGAATCCGAAGCATCCCCTGCCCCTGGACCGGGAAAGAGCCACCGCATGGATACCAGCAGCGTTCTCGACCTGAACCAGCTCCGTCGAAGTTGTGCCTCGTGTGCACTGCACGAACTCTGCCTTCCGGCCGGCATCGACGGCGAAGACCTCAAGCGGCTCGACGACACGATCCGCGACAAGCGCACCCTGGATCGCGGCGAAGCGCTATTCCGTCAGGGCGGCCAGTTCCACGCGCTGTACGTGGTTCGCTCCGGCTCGCTGCGGACCTTCGTCGAAGATGCCTCCGGCAACGCGCAGGTGCTTGGTTTCCATCTGCCCGGCGAACTGGTCGGCGTGGATGCCCTGGCCAATGACCACCATGCCAGCCAGGCCGAGGCGCTGGAGCGCTCGAGCATCTGCGAACTTCCCTACGACCGCCTCAATCAACTGCTGACCCAGATGCCCTCGCTGCAACGGCAGTTGATGCGGGTGGTCAGCCGCGAGGTGGCCGCCGAGCATCAGCACATGGTGGTAATGGGCCGCCAGCCGGCGCAGGAACGCATGGCGATCTTCCTGCGCAGCCTGTCCGACCGCTATGCCCGCCTCCACCGCGACGGCAGTTCGTTGAACCTGTCCATGTCGCGCTACGACATCGCCAGCTATCTTGGCCTGGCCGTGGAAACCGTGAGCCGGCTGTTCACCCGCATGGAAGAGGCCGGCATCCTGGAAGTAAGTCGCAAGGCCGTCACCATCCTGCGTCCGGACCTGCTCGAGGAGATGTGCAGCAGCCCGCGCGCCAGCAGCAGGAAAGGCGACGCCATCTGAGGCTTCTGGCCCGGTCTTGACCGAGGTCAACCCGCCGGCGCCGATTGCTCTCTAGGATCTGGTGGCATTCCCTCGGGAGTCCGCCATGAACGCACAGCCCCCCGCCGCTTCGAACCAGCCGGAACTGCCACCGGAAGCCCTCGAAGGCACCCATTGGATCGACACCCTGCGCGACGGCACCCGCGTGCTGATCCGCCCCCTGCGCGCCGAGGATCGCGAACGCGAGGAGCTCTTCATCGAGCGCCTTTCCGGGGAATCCAGACGCTACCGGTTCCTGTGCGACTTCAAGGAAGTCAGCCCGGCGCTGTTGCAGCAGCTGATGAACGTGCATTACCCCGAACAGATGGCCTTCGTGGCGCTGGCTCACGACAATGGCAAGCTGCGCGAGGTCGGGGTCAGCCGCTACAGCGCCACGGGCGACGGCAGCCGTTGCGAATGCGCAGTGACGGTTGCCGACGACTGGCGCCATCGCGGCCTTGGCGTGGTGCTGATGCAGCACCTGATCCACCTGGCACGCCGCAACGGCTTCAAGCAGATGTTCTCGATCGATGCGGCAGAGAACGAGGGGATGCGCGAGCTCGCCCATTACCTCGGCTTCCAGCGCCACATCGATCCGGACGACGCCTCGCAGGTCATCCATACCCTGGCGCTCTGACCCGTCCGTCCACCACCCCTGCGGCGCGAGGAACGGGGATGGGTATACGTCTGTCCCGGGGGCTGCCGGCTCACGCCTCGTGCGGGGCGGTCGCGCCGGCCGGCTGGCGCCGCAGCCATTCGCTGGCGGCGTCGGCATGCATCGGACGCCCTATCAGGTAACCCTGCAGCACGTCGCAACCCAGGATCTTCAGCAGCCTCGCCTGCTCGGCCGTCTCCACGCCCTCGGCCACCACCCCCATTTGCAGCTGGTGACCGACCGCGATCACCGTTCGGGTGATCGCGACACTGTCGTCATCGTCGGGCAGGTCGCGGATGAAGGACTTGTCGATCTTCAGCCGGTCTACCTTGAACTGCCGCAGGTAGGAGAGGCTCGAATAGCCGGTGCCGAAATCGTCGAACGCCAGCCGTACGCCCAGCGCCTCGAGCTTGTGGATGGCCTGCAGCGCGCGGTCGATGTTCTCCATCAGCGACGACTCGGTCACCTCCAGCTCCAGTTGCTCGGGCCTGAGTCCGTGGCGCGCCAGCGTGTCAGCGACCAGCTCGGCGAAATTGGGGCGTTGCACCTGCTGCGCGGCGACGTTCACCGCCAGCATCAGGCCCTCGCCGATGCCCTCGTCGATCCAATGCCGGAGCCGCGCACAGGCGTGGTCGAGTACCCACTGGCCCAGTTCGGGCATCAGCCCCATTCCCTCGGCCACCGGAATGAAGCGATCGGGCATGACCAGGCCTAGCTCCGGGCTGCGCCAGCGGAGCAAGGCTTCGAAGCCGAGCATGCGGCCGTCCTGGGCACAGACCTGCGGCTGGTAATCCAGGTACAGCTCGTCGCCTTGCATCGCCGAGCGCAGCCGCGCCCCGAGCATGCGGCGGTCTTCCGCGCGCAGCATGTCTTCCTGCGCGTATGCACAGACCATGTCGCGGCCAAGGTGCTTCGCGCGGGTCATCGATGCCTCGGCACGCAACAGCAGTTCGGACAGGTCCTCTACCCGCTCCGGGTAACTGGCCACGCCGACGCTCATGGTGACGAGCACCTCGCCGGTGGCGATGACGACCGGCTGCGCGGCCTCCTGCCGCAACGACTCGGCCAGCTCCATCGATTCATCCAGCGCCATTCCGGGCAGCGCGATCACGAATTCGTCGCCGGTGAAGCGGGCCACCCTGCCCCGGCTGCCCACCCGCACCCGCATACGCCCGGCCATCTCGGCGACGATGCGATCGCCGACCTCGTGTCCCATGGCTTCGTTGATGGCGTGGAAATGGTCCACGTCCGCATACACCAGGGTCATCGGGCGACCGGAATGGAGGCGTCCATGAGCCTCCAGCATGGCTTCGATCACGGGATAGCGCGCCAGCCCGGTTGCTGCGTCGTGGGTGGCGGCATAGGCCAGGCGCGCCTCGGTATCCCGCTGCTCGGTGACGTCGCTCTGGATGCCTATGTAGTGCGTGACCTCGCCCCGGACATCGCGCACGGGCGCGATGTACAACTGGTTCCAGAACAGCGTGCCGTCCTTGCGGACGTTGCGCAGCAGCGTGCTGTATTCCTGGTGGTTGGCCAGCGCATGGCGGATGCCCGCACGCTCCGCTTCGTTGTCCTCGCTGCCGTGCAGGAAGCGGCAGTTGCGTCCCAGCACCTCCTGCGCCGGATAACCGGTGATGCGCTCGAAGGCACGGTTGATGAAGATCACCGGCATGTCCGGCAGGCGTGCGTCTGCAATAACCACGCCGTTGCCGGTGGACTGAATGGCCCGTTCCAGAAGGTGCCTGCGCGCGTCGGCGTGCACCCGCGCGCTGATGTCCTGCAGATGGGCCAGCACGGCAGGACGACCGCGGTAGTCCATCGCGCGGTAGATGCCCTCCACCGGCAGCGAGGAACCGTCGCCACGGCGGTGCTCCCACGAGGTAGGCTGGCCGTCGAGCAGTTCGCCCGAGTCGAGCAGTTGCGCAAAACGATCGCGTTCGGTGGGTGCGAGCAAGGTGTCGAAGGCACGCCCCTCCAGCGAACCGCCCGCCCCGCCGTACTGTTTCTGGGCCGCCGCGTTGGCCGCCAGGATGCGCCCCTTGCCGGGCTCGAACAGCACCAGCGGTACCGGGCCTTCGTCGAACAGCAGGCGGTGGCTGGCCTCACTCTCGCGCAGGACCTCCACGAACCGCGTGTGATCCACCGCATAGCGGATGCTGCGCGCCAGGCGTTCGGCATCGATCAGCCCCTTGACCAGGTAGTCGCTGGCCCCCGCTTCCATGGCCGCCATGTCGATCGATGGATTGCCGCGACCGGTAAGCACGATGAAGGCCCGGGTCAGGCCTTCGCGATTGACCGTCTCGATCAGGTCCAACCCGCTGGTGGGGCCGAGCAGGTAGTCGACCAGGTAGACGTCGTGATCGCCCTGCCGCAGGGCCGTCAGCCCTTCCTCCGGGGTCGCACACCAGTCGAACTGGTAGCCGCCCTTGCTGGCATCGCGAAGCATGTCGCGGATGAGGATGAAATCGTCCTCGTCGTCATCCACCACCAGGACACGGAGCGGGGTGTGGCTCATGCCTCCTCCCGTCGCGTACCGGAGGGCAGTTGCACGATATCCATCCAGTAGCGCTCCAGCGAACGCAGCACCATGATCAGCTCGTCGAAGCGTCGGGGCTTGGTGACGTAGGAGTTGGCGCCGAGCTGGTAGCTCAAACGGATGTCCAGCTCCGCCTTGGAGGTGGTCAGGATGATCACCGGCAGGTGGCGCAGGCTTTCGCTGTCGCGGATCGCCCGCAACGCCTCCCTTCCGTCCATCCGCGGCATGTTCAGGTCGAGCAGCACCAGGTCGGGCAGCGCCTGTGCGGGCGCGGCATCGCGCTCGGCGAGACGCGCCATCAATTCCACGCCGTCGGCGACGAACTCGATCGCCACTTCCACGCCGCTTTCGGCAAACGCGTCCGACAGGAGCACGCGATCGTCCGCATCGTCTTCGGTCACCAGTATCGACAACGTCCCCTGCAGCTGCGTCATGAACCTGCTCCTGGCATATCCCTGTTCGACGTCGGTGCATCCGCCGCTTCCCGCGTCGCCCCGGCCGTTGCGCGGGCCGGCATCACAACGACAAAGCGTGCACCTTCCCCACTGCGTCCCTCGGCGTGGACCGTTCCACCGTGGCGCTCCACGATACGACGGACGATGGCCAGACCGATACCTGTACCGGGGTAGACGTTGCGCGGATGCAGCCGCTGGAACGGCGCAAAGATCCGCTCCGCGTAAGACGGGTCGAAGCCGATACCGTTGTCCAGCACTACGATTTCCCAGCGCTCGGTGGTGATACCCGCCTCCCCCAGCGGCCTGGCCGACACCGCGATCCGGCATGGGCGCCCCGGGGCACGGAACTTCAGCGCGTTCGCCAGCAGATTCTGCAACAGCTGGCGCATCTGCGTGGGATCGGCGTCCAGTGTAGGCAACGGGCCCGCCTGCAGCTCGGCGCCTGCCTCCTGCACCCTGGCATCCAGGTCGTCCAGTACCGTGGCCAGTTCGGCGGACAGGTCCACCGGAACCGGCGTCGCGGGGCGTGTTCCGACCCGCGAGTAGGCCAGCAGGTCGTCGATCAGCGTCTGCATGCGCAGGGCGGCATCGCCCATGCGCTGGAGGTAGTCGCGGGAAGAGTCGTCCAGTTCGGTGGCGAGCCGCGACTGCAGCCGGTCGGAGAATGCCTGGATCTTACGCAGCGGCTCCTGCAGGTCGTGGGACGCGACATAGGCAAAATCCTGCAGTTCGCGATTGCGGATGCGCAGATCCTGCATCGCCTTCTCCAGTGCCCGGTCGGCACGCCGCTTGGCGGTGACGTCGTGCGCCACTGCGAAAATCAGGCCTTCGGAGGAACGTCGCGAGGTCCATTCCAGCCATACCTCGCTTCCGTCCGCACAGAGCAGGCGGTTGACGAAGCCCGACAGCGGTTCGCCGCTCTCATGCTGCCAGGCCACGGCATCCTCGGTCGCCATGCGATCCTGCGGGTGGACGAGGTCGATCAGTGGAATCGCCAGCAAGCTGGCCTCATCGTAACCGAGCAATCGGCAGAAGGCCGGGTTGGCCTGCACGAAGTACCCGCTCCCGGCGTCGAGGATGCAGAACACCTCCAGCGATAGCTCGAAGAAGCGTTGCCGGTCGCGCAGCGAGCGACGGGCCTCCTTGATGTCACCGATATCGCGGAACGCCAGCACCGCACCGGCCAGCCTGCCCTCGATGCGCAGTGGAGTCACGACATAGGCCACGTCAAGCGTGCGCGCATCGCCGAGGGAAAACGATGCGTCGTCCCCGCTGGCATAGTCGCGGCCGTCGAGAATGCCGGACAGCGCAGATCGAGCCTCCGGTGGCAGGGCCTCGGGCCGCGGCAGGCCATAGGACGGCAGGCCAAGGAGACGGGAGGCCGTCCGGTTGAGGAAGGTCGGCAGGCCGCTGGCGTCGACGGCTAGCAATCCCTCGCCGACGCTTTCCGCCACCGCCGACAGCAGCGCCAGCTGGCTTGCCATCGCCTGCTGCGCGCGGCGTAGCTCGCGATGATCCTGCAGCACAGCGAAAAGCCCTCGCGACTGCTGCTCCACCAGGATCGGCAGCGTCACCAGGTAGCCCGGGAACCGGCTGCCAGCGGCATCCTGCACGGCGACCTGCAGGCGACCGGCCTCGCCCCCGGCGGCACCGGCAAGTGCCGCCTCCACCGAGGGATGGTCTTCTTCGGCGAAGAAGCGGGTAAACAGGCGTTGCCTGGTCTCGGCCGGGGTGGTCCCGAGCATGGCCGACGCCGCGGCGTTCGCCTGCGCGATGCGCCCCTCGGCATCCAGCGCAAACACCGCATCCGGGTGATGCTCGAAAAGTGACCGGAAGCGCTGTTCGCTCTCGCTGAGCTGGCGAAAAGCCTGGTCGTGCTCGATCGCGATCGAGGCCAGCGCTGCCAGGCCGTCTATCGTGGACAATTCCGCCGCGGTGGGCTCCCGCGCCTCGCCGTAATACACCGCGAAGGTGCCCAGCACGCTGCCGTTGCGGGCCATGATCGGTGTCGACCAGCACGCCTGCAGGCCGTGCGGCAACGCCAGCGAGGCATAGTTTTCCCACAGGGGATCGGTCGCGATATCGCTGACCACCACCCGCTCACGACGCCAGGCCGCGGTGCCGCAAGAGCCTGCCTCCGGACCGATCGGGGCGCCGTCGATGGCGTTCATGTACTGCCGCGGCAGGTGCGGCGCCGCGCCGTGGCGGAGCCGGCCGTGCTCGAGCAACAGCACCGAGCACAGCGACTCGCTCTGCTGCGCCTCGTACGCCTGTACGATCGCGTCCAGCACGTCGCAGAGCGACTGGCCACTGGCGATCGCGGTGAGCACCCGGCGCTGGGCGGCCTCCATCTCCTCCGCACGGCAAAGCTCGGAATAATCGCGCCCCACCGCGTAGATGCACTGTGCCCGCTCGGACCAGATGCCCGACCACTGCATGTGCAGCACGCGCCCCTCGCGGGTGATGTTGCGGTTGCGGAAGTTGGGGTTCGGGCGACCTGCCGCGATATCGACGGCGGCGGCAAACGTGGATGCAACGTCGTCAGGGTGCACCAGCCTGGTCATCGACTCGCCGACCAGGCTTTCCACCGGGTAACCCCACAACCGCTCGGCTGCTGCACTGACCCGCAGCAGGCGGCCCTCGCGGTCGAGCACGATGATCACGTCCGGGGCGCTGTCCATCACCAGTTGGGTCGCTTCCAGCGCCTGCAGCAGCGCTTCGCGCGCCCGCTCCTGCTCGGTGATGTCCTGTACCGCGCCTGCCACGATCGGGTCGCCTTCCTTGACCACCAGTTCGGCCAGCGCACGGACCACCCGGACCTCGCCGTCGGGCCGGATCATGCGATAGCGGCGATCGATCCGGTCGTCGCCTCGTTCGAGGCGGTGCTGATCGTCAATCAGCATCTCCCAGTCCTCCGGATGGACCCGTCTCCGCAGCGCCTCGATGCCCTGTTCGCCCGGGCTTTCCGTGACCCCGAAGATGGCGCAGGTCTCCGCCGACCAGTGCAGATAGCCGCTGCGAAGGTACAGCTCCCAACTGCCCATGCCGCCAAGTTTCAGGGCATGACGGGAATCGGCATCGCGCCTCAGCAGTTCGCGCTCGCGGCGCTTGCGCTCGGAGACATCGTGCATGTAGACCGTCAGCCCACGTGCGTGGGGATAGGCCCGCATCTCGTACCACCGGCCCACGACCTCATTTGCCGCCTCCTGGGTGACCGGCCTGGCGTCCAGCATGGCGCCCTGCCAGGCGCGGTACAGGGCCCCGTCCGGGCCGGCGTCGTCGAGCAACCCGCCCAGCACGGCCCAGCACGACATGTCCTGCAACGACCGGGCGTCCGCCTGGAGCATGCGCGCTGCCTGTGGATTCACGTAGGTGAAACGCCAGGCCGGGTCGACCATGAACACGCCATCGCTGATGCTCTCGAGTACGGCGATCATGTCCCTCTCGGCATCCATGAGCGCCGCCTTCATCGCTTCGCGCGCATGCACCTGGTCGCGCAGTTCGCTGCTGACTTGTTCGGCAATCCGGGCGCGCTCGCGCGCCAGCGCGGAGAAACGCAGTGCCACCGTCAACAATCCGGCCAGCGCGAACCCCAACAGCAGGATCAGTTGCGCAGCGCGTTGCCCGCCGCTTTCCGCCGGCGGGCCGAATGCCAGTTGCCATTGGCGCCCGTAGACCGACAGAAGCCTGGATGCCCGGGACGAATCCTGCGGTCGCTGTCTGCCGCGCGCATAGATGACCGCCCCGTCCTGGCGAACCAGCAGGTTGTCCACGCCCTCCTGCGAAACCAGCAGGGAGGGAAACAGGCGGTCGAACACCAACACGCCGATCACGTATCCATGGCTGCCTTGTGGCGTGTGGACCGGTGCAACGATCAGCTCGCCCGGCTGACCAAGCAGCAACGGCATGGGTGCACTCAGGCGAACCTCGCCGCTGGCGTCCACCGCATCGAATACGGCGCGACGCGCCGGGATGTCGTCCAGTCGCGTCCCCGGAGTGACACCGGTGGACGGGTGCGCCGTGACCAGCCGAAGTACCCGGTCGCCATCGGCAAATGCCACCGCCCGCAATCCTGGCATCCCTGCCAGCAGCCCGTCTGCATCCAGCCCGAACACGCGGTCACGCGTCGGGCCGTCGACGACGGCCAGTCGTCGCGCCAGACGTTCGATCGCGCCGGCCTGCCCTTCCATGCCGGTGCGTAGGAGCGTGAGCACGCTGTCTTGGCGGTTGCGCATCAGCGCAGACTCGAGTGCCACCTGTTGGCGTTCCAGCGCCATCCACAGCAGCACCGAAAGCGTCACGACCCCGAGCCCGATCCCCACCGGGAACAGCAGCGTGCGATGCCCCCGCTCCCACGGCGAGCGGGGACTCGCCCCGCTGAGCGCGACACCAAGCATGGACAGGCCTAGCGGTCCGAGCATCGATACCGGGCGCGCCGTGACAGATAGCTGCCCAGGCTCCAGCCACAGCCCCCCGGCCGCCAGCAACCCCAGGATCGCCACCAGCACTCCGGTCGTCCACACCGCCATCCACAGCCCCGGGCTACGCCCGGCCGCCGCGGCACTGGCCACCGCGACAGCGACTGCGGCCAACCCCCAGGCACACAGGCTGGTCGGAAGCCATTCCGCACCCGCCAGCCACGACCGGAGGAGAGCCGGCCCGCTTCCCGGCAACGACGATCCCACTGCGACGAGCAGCAAGGGCAGCATCAATATCCCGAGCAGCGTCGCCTGGCGCCGGTAGCCGTGCAACGCGAGCAGCACGCCGGCGGCAAGTACCGGCAGGGCCAGGGAGGTACCCGGCGCCATTCCCGCCACGGCTCCGATCGGGCTACCGGAAGCGAACGGCTTCAACCCGGCGGCAAATCCCAACCAGCCGGCCGCCATCGCGAGCGCGCATGCTGTCGATGGCCACTGGCGCAGTGGGCGGACATGCAGGCTTGCCACCGCGGTGCCGGCGACTGCCAGCGCCGCCGGCATGCCGGCACCGGCGACCGGATGGCCTGTGCCCGGATCCACCAGCACCAGCAACAAAAGGGCCCAGATGGACGCCGCCAGGGCAATCCCCAGCGCCACGGCCGGCCACGGCGTACCGCGCCAACGCGGCGCCTGGCCACGAAACATGGATGCTGGAAGCAGGGCTGCAACTGCCAGGCGTGTCACCGCACCCGGATCGGAAAGTCCCGGCGGTACCCACGTCGCCCCCAGCCATCCCAGCGCGACGATCGCGGTGACGAGGGCTGCCCGGCCCCGCCCCGTCGCCGAGCACCAAGTCACCACGGTCACCATGAGGATGGCGGCCCCGAGCGACCAGCCTGGAAGACCGGCGCGGGACATGTCGGCACCCGCTATGACAAGGGCCGCGGTCAGCAGGACCGCGGCCAGATAGCCAGGCGCTATCCGGGCAAGAGCGACTGTGCGGGCCCCAGCCCCTTCGCGCGCCATGTCCCCCCCAAGGGCGAATGCAGACCGTGCTCACGACTGCAGTGCTAGAGATAGCACGGGCCCGCGACGTACTGCCAGTGGGAACGTTTCCTGCTACGGGATCACCAACAGCTCGCCGGGTCGTTCGCCCCACGGTTACCCGCCTGGTCGATCGAAAGCGTCCCGCACTGGGTATCGGCCTGCTGACCACTCAGCGGCTGCGCCTCGATCTTGAACGAGGTCGCCGCCGACGTCGGTACGTACGTGTAGCTGTCGCCCGTCTGCGATGCCGAGGCGCAGTCCTGCACAGGCATCGGGTTCGCGGTACCGGAGGCAGGGTCCTTGTCGTAGCGCAGGTAGGTCGTGTAGTAGCGCTCCATATAGTTGGCGTACTCCGAGAGGCAGGCTTCGGCCGCCACCCTATGCGACTTGATGATGTGCTTGCGGTACGACGGCCAGGCGATCGCCGCGAGGATCGCGATGATCGCGACCACGATCATCAGCTCGATCAACGAAAATCCTCCGTCGGGGCGCCGATAGCCAACCCCACCCATATCCGTCATGCCGGCACGGCTAGTGTCCTGATTCATGGTGATCCTTACTGGTTGATCAATTCGCGCCAGGAGACACGCTTGAAGCTGTTGCCCGAGCCGGACGTATTGATCGAGCTGTTGCTGCCGTTGTCGAAACTGACCAGCATCGTCCCGCCCACGAAGATCGGGTTGTTCGGCAGCGACGTGAAACCGACACCCGCAGCGGGCGTGTCGCCGACGTTGTCCGACGCGTTGATCTGGCCGTCGCCGTTGGTGTCGAAGAAGCTCGACGAAGGATTGGTTCCGGTGAAGGGATCGATCGCCATGATCCAGCCACGGCCCGACGGATTGCACGGATCGACTGCCTCGGGGATACGCGTCGTGCCGAGCAACAGGCTGCCCTGGAACTGGTTGGGGGTCACCATGCGCTCTCCCTCCTGGACCTGGGAACCGCCGGTGCCGGTCGGGGAGACCAGGTCGATATACCAGCCGGACTTCCCGGTGAGCGAGGCCGCATTGCTCATCGTGGTGATCGTCCTCGCGCCTAGGCTGCTCCCGGAAGCGGACGTCTCCGACGTAATGCTCCGCTGCGCCAGCGAGGTCCGCGTCTTGGTCGAGTCCACGGCCGGATTGGTGGTGCCGGTCGAGTTCACGATCAGGCCGTACCAGCTTTGCGTGCTGGTATCGGAGAGATCCGCGGCGGTGAGGTATTTGCCGGTACCGAAGAACACCCAGAGATTGCCGCTGGTGGGATCCTTGCCGAGCAGCATGCCGGCGGTGATCGGCTGCGGGTTGTTGCTCGCATCCATGGCGGTGTACATCAGCGTGGTGCCAGCCGAACTCGGTGTGGTGTAGGTCCCGTCGTTCAACTCGAAGCGCCACACGTGACCATCCAGGTCGCCGGCATACGCTTCGGTGCTCACGTTGTTGCCGGCGGTACCGATCCAGACCGCAGGCGCGGCGAGCCCCGTGGCGTCGGACGTCGAATAGACGCTGAGCGCACCGCTCTGGATGTTGAACTGCAGCAGCGCAGCCTGTCCGGCGGCACTGTTGTAGCCGTTGCCGATGAGGACCGACCAACTGCCGTCGGCAGTCTGAGCCACCACCGGCTTACCGGTCATCTGCCCGATGTAGCTGCTGTTGCTCAGGCCATCCGATGCCGAGCGCTCCCACAGCAGGGTGATGTTCGACGGGTCGGTAATATCGAGCGCGTAGATCGCCTTGGCGGTGCCCTTGCCGGTGGTTCCCACCAGCACCGTGTGCCAGGCAGAGCCGTAGTAGGCGTCGGCAACGGTCAGCTCGCCGTCGTTGAAGTACTGGTGCGCCACGTCCGCGCCGTAGTCCGGGCTAGCGAGGCTGGACAGGCCGGCGGTGATCACCGCTCCGGGCAGGTAGGCATAAGTCTCCGCGCCGCTGCTTGCGTTGAAGCCATGCAGCATGCCGTCGTTCGCCGCGACAAAGATCATGCCGGTACGGCTGATGTTGTTGCTCGCATACGTGGCGAACGTGCTCGAGCCGGTGAACGTCGAGGTGTAGAACTGGTTGGGATCCGGAGCCCCCACATATACCGGCTGCGAATCGACGATGTCGCCCAGCGGCGTATCGCGATTGCGGTAGCTGCCGCCGTTGCTCTGGGAGTTGCTGGCATCGCCGCGCAGGTAGTTGATCATGTTGGTCTGCGCGGTCGCCCCCGAGCCCAGCGCACTGAGCTGCGCGGCAGACAGGGCCGGCAAAGTGCCGCTGTTCACCTTGAACGCCAGATAGGTCGCCGACGCCGGGTTGTAGGTGTAGATGTTGCGGCTGGCCGCAGCCGGCAGCGCCGACACCGCCGTCCAGCTCGCCGTGGTGGAAATGGTGCCGGTGGTCGAGTTGATCGAGAACGCCTTGAGATCGCCCTTCCATTTGGACGTGTAGTAGTTGGCCTGGTACGCCACAGTTCCGGTCTGCAACTGGGTCGAGTTCGCGGCAAGGCTCGCGCCGGTACCCACGCGTTCGGCCGCGCGCTTGAGCGCGTCCTTCAGTCCGCTGGAGAACGCCTCCGGGCTGGTCGCGGAATAGAACCCGCCATGGCCGTTCACGGCGGCATGCGCAAGGTCGGCGATGTTGTAGATGCTGTCCGCGGAAGGCTGCGGCCAGCTGAAGTTCTTGATGGCGGTGCCGCCGTTGGCCCAGGCGAAGATCTGGTCGATCGTGGTGCCGGACGGGCTGATTCCGGTCGGCGTGAAACCCAGACCCAGGGTAAAGGTGGTCATGTGCTGCCAGAAGGCCGGGTCTTCCGTGCTGGTGGGCACCTCGTTGCTGGTGCTCGAGCGCAGATCGGTCTCCCAGTACTTCATCGCCACGTCGGCGAGGGTATTGCTGTTGGAATCGGAGTATGGCGCCGCCGCGGTGTAGGTGTAGCTCTGGCTGTTCGGCCCGGTCACCTTCGTTCCGTTGCTGCCGTCCGCATTGCCCGGCCCGTTGCTGAACGAGCCGTTCCAGAAACCGTCCGTGGTGAGAATGGTATAGGCCTGGCGACAGGCCAGTTCGCTGGTGTCCGTCGGATCCGGGTCGCTGGACATGGTCGACCAAGGCTGCGAGGAGCCGTAGTACCTGCCCACTGCATCCAGCGAACTGCGCAGCGGGGTGCCATTGTTGGCGTAGATATTCGCCACCCAGTCCCATAAATAGGCCTTCTGGGTGCCGGACGAGCCGTCGCCGAACGGCGTGACCTGGGCGATGTATTTGCCGTTATAGCTGGTCGTGTAGTTCCCGGTCGCACGCACGCCGCTGGCGTTGTTGTTGTTGATCGAGCCGAAGCCGACCCGGAACGCGGGATTGATCCCGACAAACGAGTTCATCAGGCCGGTCTTCGCCATCAGGATGCGCGTGTGGTAATACGAGAACCAGTTGGCCACATTCTGCTGGCTGGCCGCACTTTCATCGCATACCGCCTGCTGTGCTGTCGTGAGCACGCCGCATGAGCCCGTCACACCAATGTAATGTTGGGTGTAGGGGCCACCAGGACTCCCTGTCGTATAGGTGAAATAATAGCTGTATTTGGTAGACGTGTTTACACACTGATTGCTTGAATTGAGCGTATCGCCATAGTTGCAGCTATAAACAGTGGTATAGGTAGGATTGATCAAAGAGCCCTTGTTTGGATTGTTATTCTTTTTGCACTGACTTCCGCCATTGACCAAGGTGTAACCAGACGGACAACTGGGCTGCTGCGAGCTATTCGGTGAATAAGTCGAAGTCGCCACATACGACAACTTCGTGTAGTAATTGAAATTCATGTAGGAATACCCGACATTATTGCCCGTGTACTGAGTTATGTCGGTGGCAGTAGTGTCAGTAAATCCATTCGCATACGCATTGGTCAATCCCGGGGAATTGGGATACGACGTGCCATCGGCATGCGGGGGCGGCGTGTAGGTGACGCTTGGGTTGTAGTAGATCTGGTTAACCAGGTAGTCCCGGACACCGTCGGCGCTGGTGTCCGCCAGATAACCCCAGTCCGGCATGGAGTCCCAGGCCATCGAACCGGAATCGTCGAGCATGAGGACGATGTCCGGCGGCAACGAAGCCTGCACGATCAGGGGAGCCGTATCGATCGTCACCGAGGTGGCAGAGGCGACCCCCGGTGCACTGAGCATGCCGATGCCGCAGACGGCCAGGCTTGTATAGAGCAGCCGGCCGAGGAAACCGGACAGCTTGCTGCGCAGACGTGAGGTGATGTTCATGGCGGTTATGCCTTTGGATTTACGGCACGAATTGAAGGTCGCTGCGGCGCATCGGGACACCAGCGCCAGCCACTACTGCTGTTTGACCATCGCCTGGAGGGTCACCACCGCCCGGTTGCCGACGGACGAGGGATCGGCGCTTCGCGCGGTGACCCGGTAGTAGATCGCTGTGGTGGACGCGCCCTGGGCACCGTAGTTGTGCGCATTGGCGCTCTGGTTGAATCCCGTGTCCGAGACCGGATCGACCCAGTTGCCCATGTTCTCCACGACGAACTGGGGCGCACTGCCCGTGACGCTGAGCGAGGAGGCCTGGAACTGTCCGGCCGCGGTACCGCTGGCAACCGTCTGGTACGCGCTCGACGGCAGGTTCGGATCGGTAAAGGGATTGGCCAGGCAGACCACGCCACCGGCGGCGCAATTGCGCGCGACGATGCCCGGGTTGTTTGGGATCAGGGCGGTCGCCGCACGCATTCCTGCCTCGGCCGCCTGGAACTGCAGCGAGCGGTCGTACATGTTCGACGCCATCTTCTGCTGCATGATCGTGCCGCGCACCGCGGCCAGTCCGACCAGCGAGATGATCACCAGCAGCAGCAATGCCACCACCAGGGCCACGCCGGACTGGTGGCGCTTGCCCTGCCCCAGCGGGCGCGCCCGCGTAACGGAACCGATCGAGTCGTGCCTGTTCATCTCATTGCACCCGATTGCGAATGGTTGTGGTTGCCACGAACGTCCGCGAAATCGCCTTGGCGTTGGTGCCGGCGCGCTTGTCCGTGCTCTCCATCGTGAGCGTCACCTGCACCGAGTCGACGGTGCTCCAGTCGGTGACGCTGCTCGCCGGCACGAAGCTCGTACCGTTCTTCATGTGGTAGAGGATGGTCATCGCGGTCACGTCGCGCACCATTTCCTGTGCCACCGGGGCGACCGATGTACCGTTGTTGGTCAGGGTGGCCTGGTAGAGCGAGGTGCCGCCTACCGGGTTGATGCCGATGTACCAGTCCTTTGCCGTGAGCAGCGCGATCTGCGAATTGGGGCCGTATTCGTAGGCGTTGCCGTTGGTGGTGCACACGGTCGGGTAGCCCAGGCCCTTGGAGCAGTTCCCGATCGAGCCGGAGGAGCCGCCCGAGTTGTGCACCACGGTCTTGGTCGTGCTCTGGTAATTGGTGACCTGCAGGATCGCCGCATGGTCCGGGTCGCAGACCACGATGATGTCGTTGTCGTGCAGGTCGGTGGTCGTCTCGTTGATCTTGAAGTTGGCCGCGTTGACACGCTGGTTCACGGTCAGGCCCAGGTCGCCGGCCCCCATCAGCTGCAACGAATCGGAATTGGCCGCCTTGTAGCGGGCGGGCGATGCCGTACCGAACGCCGCTCCCGGGTCGTCCTGTGCGGGGCCGTAGCCGTGCACGGCATTGCTCCAGTCGGTATACCAGTTGGCGGTGGCGTTGTTCAGCACGTTGGCCACGCGGCCATTGTTGTTGCACCCGCTGAGACCGGCGTCGCGGATATCCCGCGCCATCAGCTCGAACGCGATGCGGGCGCTGTCCTGGACGTCCCCGATCGCCTTGTTGGTCACGTAGGAACGCTGGCCGGCGATGAATACGCTGACCACACCGCCGACAACCACCAGGCCGATCAGCATGGCGATCATCAACTCGACCAGGGTGAAGCCCCTGGCGCGGAGCGGTGTCGAGTTCGGGAGTCGCTTGGCGTTGCGCATCACAGGATCGCCCTCGTCACCACTTGCTGGTTGCTGCTGCCGCCAACGCCGGCACGGCTGTCGTCGAACTGGATGGTCACCGTGCAATCGGTGCCGGTGCAGTTCACGTTTCCGGTGGTGTTCGCCGAGGCCCCGAGCGGGACCAGTTGCGTGCTGCACCACTGGTAGAGCTGCCACTGGGCCAGGGTCACGCCGGTACCCGTCGGCGCCGTGCACGGACTGGCCGTCACCTTCGTGTTGTAGGCACCGGCCTGGGCAGCGCCGAGATCGGCACGCATGGCGTCGAGAATCGAATAGCTGGCGATGGTGGCCATGCTCCGGGTCATCGCGCTGTTGTTGGTGGAAAGCGAATTGGCCAGCAGCGCGGCGATACCGAGGAAGGCGATCGAGACCACCAGCAGGGCAACCAGCACCTCGATCAGGCCGACACCACGCTGGTTGGCCTTCAAACGACCGGACAGGCGGCTCATGGGCAGGCTCCAGTGTTCTTGGTCACGGAAATCACCGATCCGCTGGCGATCTGGATGACCCTGTGGTTGTCGCTGCTCAGCGAACTGGTGCAGATGTCGGCGATGGTGATGCCGGCAGGAGTCGACGACCCGGGCACCCGCCCCAGCCCGTCCCCGCCATAGCGGATCGCCTGCACGTCGCCGTCCAGCTGGATGCCACCGGTGATCGCGGCGAGGCCGGAGCGCATCTTGGTGGCGGACGCGGTCCCCGCGTTCATCGTCGTCAGCATGACTGCACCCACTTCGGCGCCGTTGCAGGCGGTCCCGAGGGTGCTGCTGGTATTGAGCGTGGCCGAGTTGCTGCAGAACTGCGCGCTCGCATTGGCCTTGACCGCCTCCATGCGCGCCGTGTTCAGCGACGCGACGAGGTCGTTGGCCGCGGTATCCAGCCGGCTCGACAACATGATCGAGCGGAAGCTGGGGACGGCGATCACCAACAGCACCGCCGCCACGGCCAGCGTGATCATCAGCTCCACGATGGTGAAGCCCCTGGCGACGGCAACCCTTCGACCACGCACGTTGCGCCTGGCCGACTGGTGCGGCCGGAACCGGAAGACTCGCATGGTGCCCCCTGATTATTCAGGGTTCGGACGTTAGCGCCAGCCAGGCGACAGACGGTGCGCCGACCCGACGAGCGGCGTCAAACAGCCGACGAGCGGCGCGGGGAAGCAAACACCCTGTGACCGGGTTCACCCTCTGCCGTGCCCCCGCAGTGGCTTCCTTCGCCCGCATCCTCCACCCGGTTCCGGCCCGACGCCTTCGCCCGGTAGAGCGCGCGGTCGGCACGCTGGATCATGCTTGCCAGGCTGTGCTCGCCGGCCTCGCGGGTAGCCACCCCCAGGCTGATCGACACCCGGCGCCCCGGCAGGATGTCGCCCAACTCGAGCTCCTGCACGCGCGACCTCAGCCGCTAGGCGACGTCCCGGGCGACGTCGCGATCGGCACCCGGCAGCAGCACGACGAACTCCTCGCCGCCGATACGGCCGATCCGGTCCTGCTCGCGCAGGGCGTCGCGACAGGCACCGACGATACGGGTCAGCACCACGTCGCCGGCCTGGTGGCCGCAGGCGTCGTTGATCTGCTTGAAATGGTCGACGTCCAGGACCACGACCGCCATGGACTGGTCCTGCTCGACGGCCTGGTCGAGCATCGGCTGGCCCAGATCCTCGATACGGCGGCGGTTGGCGATACCGGTGAGCGGATCGGTCATCGCCATCCGGTGCAGGCTCCTCGCCGCCCGCACCTGCCGGCGGGCCTGCCACAACAGCAGGACGATCAGCAGGCCGCCCAGCAGCAGCGCCGCCCACTGCCAGCGCCGAACCCGCTCGAGCGAGGCCAGTTGCGCCTCCTTGAGCTGGCGGTCGGCCGCCAGCCGACGGTTCTCCTGTTCGCGGCGCGCGGTGTCGAACTGGTAACTCATCAACGTCGTCGTGTACGACCGCGCCTTGCGATCGAGCGCCTGGTGGACCTTGATCATTTCCTTGAGGTCGGCGAGCGCCTGGGCGGTTTTTCCAAGGGCTTCGTAGCTGCGCGACCGCTGCTGCAGAAGGTCGGCGTAATAGCGCAGGTTTCCGCTCTTGCGTAGGAAGGCCTCGGAGCGGTCGAAGTCCTCGATGGCCTGCGCGTGCTCGCCAAGGCCTGCATGCGCCTCGCCCTCCTGCAGGGCAATCATGTCGCCGTTGGACCGATCGCCGGTGACCTTCAAGCCGGCCTCGGCCTCGCCCAGCTCGACCAACGCCTCGGCGTGGTTCCCGTCCAGGTTGTCGACTTGGGCCAGGCCCAGGTGCGCCGACGCCTGGGCCGCTGCGCTGCCCACCAGGGTGCCGATCCGCAAGGCTTCTTCGAAATGACTGCGCGCCGAGGGCAATGCGCCCGGGCCGGACTCCACGTCCAGAAAGCCTAGCTCCATGTGGGCCGCCATCTGCTGTGGAAGGTCCTTCCGCTGGACCCCGAACTTCATCAGGCGCTCCAGATAGTCCCTTGCCTCCTTGCGCTCGCCCAACCGCCGGTAGGCAACCGCGATATTGAACAGGTTCTGCTCGCTCTCCAGCGGTTCGCCGGCGCTGTCGTAGAACTTCTGCGCGTCGAGGAAATCGACCAGGGCCAGCGCGTGCTCGCCCAGCAATGACTGTACCGAGCCACGCCAGGTCAGGCCGTCGGCGACCAGGCGGTTGTTTTCCTCCCGCCGCGCGATCCCGATGCCTGCGTTGTAGTCCGGCAGCGCATCGCGGGGCGTCGTGAGCGTTTCCTGGTTGGCCCCGCGGCAAAAGTGGAAATTGACCTCGGCATCGGCGTACCCGATGCGCCTGGCATCCTCCAGCCCCTGCTCGGCATAGGCCTTGCCGGCCAACGGATCGTTTGCGATCCCGATGATGCAGTACATGTAGCGATAGCGCAGTTCACGCCGCACATCACCTGCAGGAACCTCGCTCTTGAGTCGTTCCAGATCGCGCAAGGCATCGGCGTGGGTGGTGATCACCACTTCGCCGCGCTCGAGCTGGTCGGCATACTGGTCAAACGCCTTCGCGCTCCCACCCGGACCGCTCTGCTGTGCCGCCGCGGCGGCACACGACAGCAGCGACATCGCAAAGACGTCTCTGCACCGGCGCCGGACGGAGGGGGCTGAAAACAAGACTGAGGCTCGGTTGGGGCCACTCCGTTGGCATGGGGAAGCGATACTCGTGTGCACCATAACGGCCCTGGACCGGACAACTTGAACTTGCGTTGTGCCGGGCGGCGGGCCGCTTGCACGCCCTTCGCCCTCCCCGTAAACTTTGCGGCTCACCGCCGGAATAGCTCAGTTGGTAGAGCGGCGCATTCGTAATGCGTAGGTCGTAGGTTCGATTCCTATTTCCGGCACCATATACAGCGAAAAGGCCCGCAGCAATGCGGGCCTTTTCGCTGTCCGGATGGGCGGCGGCGGGTCAGGCCGCGGCCGACCCGTCGCCCAGCCGCAATTCCGTGGGCAGGGCGAAGGTGATGGTTTCCGGTTCGCCGTCCAGCTCGCGCACGCTGCCTGCCCCCCAGGATTGCAGCCGGGCGATGACCTCCTTCACCAGCTTGTCCGGCGCCGACGCGCCGGCAGTCACGCCGATGCTCGTCACGCCGTCCAGCCACTCGCGGGAGATATGCTCGGCGCCGTCGATCAGATGGGCCGGCACGCCCTGCTTCTCGGCCAGCTCGCGCAGGCGGGTGGAATTGGAGCTGTTGACCGAGCCGACCACCAGCACCAGGTCGACCGCTTCGGCCAGCCGGCGCACGGCGTCCTGGCGATTCTGGGTGGCGTAACAGATATCGTCCTTGCGCGGCCCCTCGATGTCCGGAAAGGTGGCGCGCAGTGCCTCGATGATCGCCTTGGTGTCGTCCACCGACAGCGTGGTCTGGGTGACATAGGACAGCTGGTGCGGGAACTTCGGCGCCAGTTCGGCCACCTGCTCCACCGATTCCACCAGCAGGATTTCGCCGGTGTTGGCCGGGTTCCACTGCCCCATCGTGCCCTCGACCTCCGGATGGCCGGCATGCCCGATCAGGATCACGCTGCGCCCGATACGACCGAGGCGGGCGACCTCCATGTGGACCTTGGTGACCAGCGGACAGGTGGCATCGAACACCTTCAGCCCGCGCTGCTCGGCCTCGCCGCGCACGGCTTGCGAGACGCCATGCGCGCTGAAGATCACCGTGGCGCCGTCCGGCACCTCGGCCAGCTCCTCGACGAACACCGCACCGTCGGCACGCAGCTTGTCGACCACGTAGCGGTTGTGCACCACCTCATGCCGCACGTAGATCGGCGCGCCGTAGGACTCCAGCGCGCGCTCGACGATGGCGATGGCGCGGTCGACGCCGGCGCAGAAGCCGCGGGGGTTGGCGAGAAGAATGTCCACAGACGATCCAGCAGATCAGGTAAGGCTGCGATTATCGCACGCCCTGCCCCATGGCCGGATCACCCAGCCTTGCGCCGGTCCGCGAACAGCCCGAACACGACCAGCAACACTGCACCCACGGTGATGCCGCAGTCGGCCACGTTGAACACCGGGTAGCTCCACTGGCGCCAGTAGACCTGGATGAAGTCGGTCACCACGGCGGCATGCAGGCGATCGATCATGTTGCCGACCGCACCACCGATGACCAGTGCCAGCGGCAACGCCGTGCGCCAGTCGCGTCGCGGCGTCCGTGCCAGCCACACCACCAGCACACTGCTGATCGCCACCGCCAGGGCGACGAAGAACCAGCGTTGCCAGCCGGCGCTGCCGGCGAGGAAACTGAAGGCAGCACCGGGATTGAAGGCCAGCGTCCAGTTCAACAGCCCTGGAATCACCGGGTGCGGCATGCCGGCCGGTGCCAACGCATGCTGCGCCCACACCTTGGTCAGCTGGTCGATCAACACCACGACCGCCGACAGCAGCAGCCAGGAAAGCGCACGGGGTTTCAAAGACATGTATTGACTCGCAGGTGGAGCCGGCCACGCCGGCGTCGCAAGGCGACATCCCGCGCCAAGGCGGGCGCGGGATGTCGGTGTCAGAAGCTGCGGCGAACCTCACCGGCACCGGCCACGTTTTCCACACAGCGGCCGCACAACTCCGGGTGGTCGGCATGGCTGCCGACATCGTCGCGGCGGTGCCAGCAGCGGATGCACTTGGTGGCACCGCTGACCTCGGCCGAGACCCAGGCTTCGGCGCCGTCGAGATCCACCTGCTCCGCCGCCCCGGGACGCGGGGCCAGCGGGGCCAGCGACAGCTCGGAGGTGATGAAGAAGAACCGCAGCTCGCCCGCCGCATCGGCATAGCTCGCGCGCAGCGCTTCGTCGGCGTGCACCGTGAGCTTCGCTTCCAGCGCCGCGCCGATCTGCTCGGCCTTGCGCATGCCCTCGAGCACGCGCGAGGCGGTCTCGCGGATCGCCAGCAAGTCGGCCCACCAGCGCCGCTGCTCCGGCGCGCCCTGGGTGGCCGCCAGGCCGTCGTACCAGGTCTCGAACAGCACGCTCTCGCCGCGCTCGCCCGGAAGACACTTCCAGATGTCCTCGGCGGTGAAGCTCAACACCGGCGCCAGCCAGCGCACCATCGCCTCGGCGATGCGGTACATCGCGCTCTGCGCGCTGCGCCGGCCCAGGCTGCCGGTGGGCATGGTGTAGAGGCGGTCCTTGGTGATGTCCAGGTACAGCGCGCCCAGCTCGTTGGTGCAGAAGTTCTGCACGCGGGCGATCACCTCGGGGAAGTCGTAGCGCTCGTAAGCGGCCAGCACCGCCTGCTGCACGTCGTACGCCTGCTGCACCGCCCACTGGTCGAGCAGCAGGCTGTCCTGGACCGCGACCAGATGCTTCGCCGGATCGAAGCCGTCGAGGTTGCCGAGCAGGACGCGCGCGGTGTTGCGGATACGGCGGTAACTGTCCGAGACGCGCTTGAGGATCTCGTCGGAGACGGTCATCTCGTTGCGGTAGTCGGCCGAGGCCACCCACAGGCGCAGCACGTCGGCGCCCAGGGTATCCATCACCTTCTGCGGCGCGACCACGTTGCCCAAGGACTTGGACATCTTGCGGCCGGACGCATCCACCGTGAAGCCGTGGGTGAGCACGTGGTGGTACGGCGCGCGGCCGTGGATCGCCGCCGAAGTCAGCAGCGAAGACTGGAACCAGCCGCGGTGCTGGTCCGAGCCTTCCAGGTACATCACGGTGTAGTCGCTGGCCTCGCCGGCCTGCAGCTCGAGCCGCTGGCCGATCACGCCGAAATGGGTCACGCCGGAGTCGAACCACACGTCCAGCACGTCGGTGACCTTCTCGTAGTCCTTCGCCTGGTCGCCCAGCAGCTCGGCCGGATCCAGCGCGTACCACGCGTCGATGCCACCCTCCTCCATCCGTTTGGCCACCTGCTCCATCAATGCGACCGAATCCGGATGCGGCTCCTGCGTCGCCTTGTGCACGAACAGCGCGATCGGCACGCCCCAGGTGCGCTGGCGGCTGATGCACCAATCCGGACGCCCGGCCACCATGCCGGCGATGCGCTCTTCACCCCACGAGGGCACCCAGCGCACCTGCTTGATCGAGGCCAACGCCGTCTCGCGCAGGCCGGCCTGCTCCATGCCGATGAACCACTGCGGCGTGGCGCGATAGATCACCGGTGTCTTGTGCCGCCAGCAGTGCGGGTAGGCATGCTCGATGGTCGCGTGGGCCAGCAGCACGCCGCGGGCGCGCAGGCCCTCGACGATCATCGGGTTGGCCTTCCACAGGTGCACCCCGGCCAGCGCGGTGCCGTCCAGCGCCGGCGTGTCCTCGCGGTACACACCGCGGCCGTCGACCAGATTAATGGTACCGATGCCGTACTGGCGCGACACGGTGAAGTCCTCCACGCCGTGGTCCGGCGCGGTGTGCACGGCACCGGTACCGTCCTCGGCCGACACGTGGTCGCCGAGGATCACCGGCACCTGCCGGGCGTAGAACGGATGCTGCAGCTGCATGTTTTCCAGCGCCCGGCCCGGCGCGTGGCCGAGCACCACCGGCTGCGCCACGCCGTAGCGCGGCAGCGCGCGGTCCACCAGCGCGCTGGCGATCACCAGCAGCACCCGGCGACCGTTGCGCGCAGGCCCCTCGACCAGGGCGTATTCCAGTTCGGCGCCCAGCGACACGGCGAGGCTGGATGGCAGCGTCCACGGCGTGGTGGTCCAGATCGGCACGGCGACGATGGCGTCGCCGGCATCCACGCCGAACGCCTTCGCCAGCGCCTGCGGATCGACCGCGTCGTAGGCCACGTCCACCGCCGGCGACTGCTTGTCGGCGTACTCGATCTCCGCCTCGGCCAGCGCCGAGCCGCAATCGAAGCACCAGTAGACCGGCTTGGCGCCGCGCACCACATGGCCGTTGGCGACGATGCGCGACAGCGCGCGCACCATGTCCGCCTCATAGGTGAAGTCCATCGTGCGGTACGGCTGCTGCCAGTCGCCGAGCACGCCCAATCGCTTGAAGTCGGTGCGCTGGGTGTCGACCTGGCTGGCCGCGTACTCGCGACATTTCTGGCGGAACGCGGCGGCATCGAGCTTGTCGCCCGGCTTGCCGTACTGTTTCTCCACCGCGATCTCGATCGGCAGGCCGTGGCAGTCCCAGCCCGGCACGTAGGGCGCGCGGTAGCCGGCCAGCAGCTTGGACTTGACCGTCATGTCCTTGAGGATCTTGTTCACCGCATGGCCGATGTGGATCGCGCCGTTGGCGTACGGCGGGCCGTCATGCAGCACGAACACCTTGTCGCGACCGGCCGCCTTGGCCTGGATCTGCGCGTAGCGGTCCACCTGTTCCCACTCGGCCAGCCAGCCCGGCTCGCGCCTGGGCAGGTCGCCGCGCATCGGGAAATCCGTCTGCGGCAGGTTGATGGTGCTCTTGTAGTCGGTGCTCATCGCTTCGAGTGCCTTCTTCGCTGTCCCGTCCCGGCCCGATGGCCCGGACGCTGTTTTGCCGCCCGTCGCGCGCGGCGACAGGCGCTCGCGCTGCGGGCGGATGCCTTCAGATAATAATGATCGCCGCGACGGCGCTGGCGCGGTCGCGGGCGGGGTACGGCGAGTTGATGGTTTCGCTGAGCATCATGCGCGAGCCAGTACCGGGTTCATGCCCAGGATGGCCCGGGCCGAGCGCGCATCATGATCCATCTGCGCCGTCAGCGCATCCAGTCCGTCGAATTTCTGCTCGTCACGCAGCTTGGCGACGAACTCCACCGCCATGCGTCGGCCGTAGAGGTCGCCCTCGAAATCGAACAGGTGCACCTCCAGCAGCGGCTGGGTCACCTGGTTCACGGTGGGGCGCACGCCCAGGCTGGCCACGCCGGGCCAGGCGCATTCGCTCTCGCCCAGGCCGACCCGGACCGCGAAGATGCCATGTACCGGGCTGACCCGGCTGTGCAGATGGATGTTTGCCGTTGGGTAACCGAGGGTCCGGCCCAGTTGGTTGCCGTATTCGACCTTGCCCTCGATGACGAACGGTCGCCCCAGCAAAGGCGCAGCCGCGGAGAAATCACCCGCGGCCAGCATTTCGCGCACCCGAGTCGCCGAGACGCGCTCGTCGTGCAGCAACACCGGTGGCATGGTGCGGGCGACAAAACCCAGCTCGCCGCCCATCCGCTCCAGCAGCGCCACGTCGCCCGCGCGCTTATGCCCGAAGCGGAAGTCGCCGCCCACCCACACTTCGCGAGCGGCGAGTCTCCCGACCAGTACCTGCTGCACGAAAGCCTCAGGCGTCATGGCCGCCAGTTCCGCATTGAAGCGCAGCAGCAGCGCCTGCGAGATCCCAGCCGCGTCGAAGCCGACCAGCTTCTCGCGAACGCTGGAAAGCCGCGGAACCGGCTGCGGCGAGAAATAGGCCCGCGGCAAGGGCTCGAAGCTGATCACCGCCGGCTCGCAGCCGAGTGCGGCGGCGCGTTCCCGCACCTCGGCGAGCAGGGCCTGATGGCCGCGGTGCAGACCATCGAATGCGCCGATCGCCACGACGCTTCCGCGTGGCGCCAAGCAGGGGCCCGCGACGTCCCGTGAAAGCTTGATCATCCGGTCAGTATACCGGCCGACCGCAATACCAGGGCCTCAGTGGGCACGCAGGTCGCGCATCCGGAAGCCCAACGCGAACAGCGCGGCGACGTAGGTCCCGCTGCCGGCCGCTACCAGCACCATGAGGTGCCACACGCGGGCGGACACCTTCACGTGACTCCAGTCCGGCCACAGCCAGAGCCCGGCGAGCAACACCGCCACCATCGCCGCACAGGCCACGCCCAACCGAAGCCAGTGACGCGACCAGCCCGGCACGCGGCGGTACACCCCGTCCCGCTTCAACCAGTGCCACAACAGCGCGAAATTGACGTAGCTAGAGAGTGAGCTGGCAATGGCCAGTCCCACGTGCAGGCCGCGCACCTTGGCGATGCCGTCGAGCCAACTTCCCGCCAGTTCGGCAGGAGTCGCCCACAACCGGTACAGCAGCGCGATGAAAAACACGTTGAACACCATATTGGCCACCAGCGCCACGACACCGGCGCGCACCGGGGTACGTGTGTCCTGCCGCGAATAGAACGCCGGCAGCAGTACCTTCACCAGGGCGTAGGCCGGCAGGCCGGCGCTCAGGGCCAGCACGGACATCGCCGCCATCCGCGCGTCGGTCGGAGTGAAGCGGCCGTTCTGGAAGAAGGTCGAAACCAGCGGTTCGGCCAGCAGCAGCAGCGCCAGCATCGCCGGCAACGCGATCAGCAGGGTGATCCGCAGCCCCCAGTCCAGTGCGCGCGAGAACCCTTCGCGATCGGTGCCGACATGGTGGCGCGACAGCGACGGCAGGATCACCGTACCCAGCGCCACGCCGAACACGCCCAGCGGAAGCTCCAGGAACCGCGTGGCCTGCCACAACCAGGTCTGCGAGCCGGTCACCAGGAAGGAGATGACCACCGTATCGAGCAGCAGGTTGAGTTGCGCCACAGAGGAGCCGAACAGGGTCGGCACCATCAGCCGCATGATCCGCCGCACCACCGGATGATTCCAGCCCCAGCGCGGCCGCTGAAGCAACCCGAGCTGACGCACCGCCGGCAGCAGGAACAGCCACTGCAGCACGCCGGCGACCAGCACCGCCCAGCCCATCGCCATGATCGGGACCTGCAGCCGCGGCGCCAGCCACAGCGCGCCGGCGATCATGCACAGATTGAGGATCACCGGCGCCAGCGCCGGCAGCGCGAAGCGGTGGAAGCTGTTCAGCACGCCGGCCGCCAGCGCGTTCAGCGAGACGAAGAAGATGAAGGGAAACGTCAGCCGCACCAGGTCGGTGGTCAGGTCGAACTTGTGCGGGTTGTCCAGCGCGCCCGGGGCAAACATCGAGGCCACCTGGGGCGCGAACACCATGCCCAGCCCGGTCACCAGCAGCAGCACGCCGCCCAGCGTCCCCGAGACCCGTGCGAGCAGTTCCTTGAGCTGTTCACGGGTGCCGGTTTCCTTCACCTCAGTGAAGACCGGAACGAAGGCCGTGGAAAACGACCCCTCGGCGAACAGGCGCCGCATGAAGTTGGGGATGCGGAAGGCTATCACGAAGGCATCCGTCGCCGCATTGGCACCGAACACGTGACTCATCGAGATGTCGCGGACCAGTCCGAGGACGCGCGAAACCATCGTCATGCTGCTGAACGACAGCAGCCCGCGCAGCATGCTGGGAGACTTCATGCGGGTGGCGCTACCTCTGCTGGGCCGATGTGGAACGCACCGCGTCGCGGTACGCAAAGCGCGTAGTGTGACAGCCGCCGGGGGCGCGATGACAGGCCTGGTTGTGGCACAATCCGGGCACGCAGCGACCGCCATCGACGGCCTGCGATCCCCGGCGAGACTGGCCCCCATTGGCGGAGCCAAGTGCTTGACGCCATAGCGCATTGCACGCATAATTGCGCGTCTTTTTTCCAACCCAAAGCGATTTCGGAGTTTTACCTTGGCCAACATCAAGTCCGCGAAGAAGCGTGCGCGCCAGTCCGAGCAGCGCCGCCTGCGCAACGTCAGCGCCCGTTCCATGGTGCGCACCGCCCTCAAGAAGGTCGTCAAGGCCATCGAGGCCAAGGACAAGGCTGCCGCCGTCGAGGCTTTTGCCGCCGCCCAGCCGGTCATGGATCGCTACGCCTCGCGCGGGCTGATCCACAAGAACAAGGCTGCTCGCCACAAGAGCCGCCTCAACGCGAAGATTCGCGAGCTGGCCTGACGGTCGGCACGCTCCTTCGGGTTGGCGAAAAAGCCGGCGCAAGCCGGCTTTTTCTTTGCCCTGGCTTACCCGGAAGCGTCGCCGGCAGTCGACAGTGCGGCGGCCAGTGCGGCAACGACCGCCGGATCGGTCCCATCGCGATCCACGGTCAGATCCGGCAGGCGTTGGTTGCGCCAGCGCATGGCCGAACGACGCAACGTCCGCGCCGATGCATGCACTTCGTCGACCCCGCTGCGCGCGAGCACCTCGAGCACGTTGCCCGGCCGAATACCCGCCCCTGCCATCACCCGGATGCGACCGGCCGCCTGACGGACCAGGGCAGCGATGGCATCGGCACCTTCCAGTGCGGTGGCACGGGCGCCGGATGTCAGCACGCGCCCGCAACCCAGGGCGATCACATCCTCCAGCGCCCGCTCCGGATCGCGCACCGCGTCGAACGCACGATGGAAGGTCACGCCCAACGGGCCGGCGGCGTCCACCAGGGCGCGGCAAATCCCCTGCTCCACTCGCCCGTCGGCGTCCAGCGCACCGATCACCACTCCATCGCAGCCCAGACGGACGCACGCCTCCACGTCGCGCAGCATGACCTCCTGTTCGGCCTCGTCGTACAGGAAGTCCCCGGCCCGAGGCCGGATCAGGACATGCAGCGGAATGGTCAGCCGGTCGCGTGCCGCCGCCACCAGCCCATGCGACGGCGTGGTCCCGCCGTCGGCGAGGCTGCCGCACAACTCCACGCGCCCCGCCCCGCCAGCCTGGGCCGCCAGTGCAGAATCGAGCGAGCCCGCGGCGATCTCGAGCAGGGGCATCAGTTGAAGCTCGTGCGGTAGACGCTGGGCGAGCCGAACACGCGGTCCTGCGACTCGGCATCGCACACTGCGTAGGTAAAGCCGTGCTGGATCGCGAAGGCCCCCACCGCACCATCGCGGCGCAGCGCGAGAAAGCCGACCTGCAGCTCCTTCGCGCCATCGGGACGCTTCTTCACGATGCGGCGTACCGCTTCCTCGCACGCCTCCTGCGGACTGCGTCCCTGGCGCATGAGTTCGACGACGAGGAAGCTGCCGGCATTGCGGATCACCTCCTCACCCACTCCAGTAGAGGTGGCACCACCGACATCGCCGTCGACATACAGGCCCGCACCGATGATCGGGCTGTCGCCGACCCGGCCATGCAGCTTCCAGGCCATACCGCTGGTGGTACAGGCACCGGCCAGATGACCGTGTCCATCCACCGCCAACATGCCGATCGTGTCGTGGTTGTGCCTGCCGCCGGGCAACCCGAGGCTCTGGTGGTAGTCGCGGTTCTCGCTGTTCGGCACCGGGCGGTACTTCGCGTCCTTCATCCAGGCGTGCCAGGCCTTTTCCGCCTCCGGCGTGAGCAGGTCCTGCTCCTGGAAACCCTGTTCGCGGGCGAACTGCAGCGCCCCCTCGCCCACCAGCAGGACGTGCGGGGTGGCTTCCATCACGCGCCGGGCCACCCGGATCGGATGCACGATGCGCTCGATGCACGCCACCGCGCCGCAACGGCCATCGCCGTCCATGATGCTGGCGTCCAACGTGACATGGCCATCCCGATCGGGATAGCCGCCCAGCCCCACGCTGTGATTGGCGCGATCGGCCTCCGGGATCTGCACGCCGGCCTCGACCGCATCCAGCGCCTTGCCACCATCGCCGAGCAATGCCCAGGCTGCCCGGTTGGCGGGAACCCCGAAGTCCCAGGTCGATACCACGCGGGCCCCGGCGCGCGCCGGCACGGCGGCTCGCTGCACCGGCTCGGCCGCGGCAGCGGCCTTGATGGACGGCACCGCCAGCGCGCCGGCGGTCATCAGCGTGCCTTTGAGAAAATCGCGGCGGGTGGGCATCGGGGGACTCCTTTCGACGGCCGAACGGCCGGAAGTGCCCATGATGCCCTGACCCGGGCCGCGCGCACGAGCGCGGCGGCCCCGCAGCCGGTTTATTCCGGCCTTGCGGCCTCGCCGCGGCTGCGCACGTCACCCGGAGCGAAATCGGCCTCGACCGCCTCTTCGGCCGCGCGTCGCTGCGACTCGAAGAAGCGCTGTACCTGCTGGCACACGGCCATGGTGTTGTCACGGGCGATCGCCGAGACGAGAAACCACGGCTGACTCCACCCCAGCCGCTGGACGATATCCTCCGCTACCGCCTGGCGCTCGTCCTCGGGCAGCACGTCGGCCTTGTTCAGCACCAGCCAGCGCGGACGATCCAGCAACTCGGGATCGAATTTCGCCAGCTCCTGCTCGATCGCCCGCACCTGCTCGACCGGGTCGGTTCCGTCGATCGGCGCGATATCCACCAGATGCAACAGCAGCCGCGTACGCGAGACGTGGCGCAGGAACTGGATACCCAGCCCGGCACCGTCCGCCGCGCCCTCGATCAGGCCGGGAATGTCGGCGATCACGAAGCTCTGGTCGGTACCGAGGCTGACCACACCCAGGTTCGGGTGCAGAGTGGTGAACGGATAGTCCGCCACCCGTGGGGTCGCGGCCGAGACCGCGCGGATGAAGGTCGACTTGCCCGCATTGGGAAAGCCCAGCAGCCCGACGTCGGCCAGCAGCTTGAGCTCGAGCTTGAGCTCGCGCACCTCTCCCGGCGTGCCGTCGGTCGCCTTGCGCGGAGCCCGGTTCACCGAGCTCTTGAAATGGATGTTGCCCAGGCCACCCTTGCCACCCTGTGCCACCAGCAGGCGCTGGCCGTGCTGGGTCAGGTCACCGATGACCTCGTCGGTATCGACGTTGGTGACCACGGTGCCGACCGGCACGCGGACGATGGTGTCCTCGCCGCCCTTGCCGTACATGTCCGAGCCCATGCCGTTTTCGCCGCGCTGGGCCTTGAACACACGCTGGTGACGGAAATCGACCAGCGTGTTCAGACCCTCGTCGGCGACCAGCCAGACCGAGCCGCCGTGGCCGCCATCGCCGCCATTGGGGCCTCCGAAGGGAATGAACTTCTCGCGCCGGAAACTGACGCAGCCGTTGCCGCCGTTGCCGGCATGGACCTTGATGACTGCTTCGTCGACGAATTTCATGGGATCTGCCCGGAACGCAAAACGGGAATCGGAAGGGTAACCGGGAACGACCCTGGCGCCATCGCGCCTTTGGCGTTGTCCGTCCCTCAAAAAAGCAAAGGCCCCGCCTGGGCGGGGCCTTCACGGTTCGCTGCGCGAGCGGCTTAGGCCGGGATCACGTCCACGAAGCGGCGGTTCTTCAGGCCGCGGGTGGTGAACTTCACGGTGCCGTCGACCAGCGCGTACAGCGTGTGGTCACGACCGAGGCCCACGCCGGTACCGGCATGGAACTGGGTGCCGCGCTGACGCACGATGATGTTGCCGGCCTCGATGGCCTGGCCGCCGTAGATCTTCACACCAAGGTACTTCGGGTTCGAATCGCGACCGTTGCGGCTGGAACCTACGCCTTTTTTATGTGCCATGACTCAATGCTCCAGTTGCTCAGGCGTTGATGCCCGT
>JABLTH010078875.1_pt1 | contig 58294 bp, 55 predicted proteins | sample 7875711 | NCBI WGS metagenome assembly JABLTH01 (sample SAMN14941262, study PRJNA633318) | bioreactor metagenome | isolation source: bioreactor | place: China | collected 2019-03-05 | reverse complement strand
GGACGCCGCCCGGCCTGCGCATCATGAAGCTCCAGAACGTCACGAGGACGATCACCGGCAACATCCACCCGGCAAGCGTTTCCAGCCAGCCCGAATCCGGCATGCCGCGATAGCGGATGCCGGCGGCCGTGAGTTCGGTGACGAGACGATCGTCAGCGACCCGGTTGGTCGTGAAGCGCCACGGCGGCCCGGCCTTCTTCACGGCGGCCGCGTCGGAAGCCGGCAGGTTCGCGGCGGCCTCGGGCATGCGCAGCACGCCCGAAATCGACGACTGGCCGATGTCCAGATCGTCGACGAGCCGCGCGTCGACCAGGCGGTGAAAGTCGCTGTACGGGATCGACGTCGTTGCCGGCCGGGCCATCAGCAGCTGATACGCCACCAGCGCGGCAAACACGAACGGGATCAGCAGTCCGGAATAATCGAATGATTTTTTCATCGTATCGGGCCCGCTCGCCGGCCACACCTCCGTTCATGCGCCGTTGCGCGTCCATTGCGCGCGCAGGATGTCCTCGCCATCGCGATAGTTGAGTGCGAGATCGCCGTGATGCGCATGCAGCAACGCTTCCGCCAGCCGTCGCACCATGTGCACGCCCGTCGTACGGACGACGAGCGTATCGGCGGATTTCTCGATTTCCATGATGCGTTCGAGCGCGTGCTCGCTCGTCTCCAGGATGGCCTGGCGCTCGAGCAGGTCGAGAATCGTCGCCCGGTGCGCGCACAGGTACGCGCCGTGCAGCACCAGTTCGCCCGCCGGCAGGTTTTCCCGCATGCGCCTGCAGGCCGGGCATTCGAGCTGGCGCCGGTCGAGCGGCGTCGCGTACCACGTCCAGCGGCCCGCGTCGCAGACGGCGCCGCAGCCTTCGCAGATCCTGTCGCCCTTCGGCCGCTTCGGATCGCGGTAGCTGTCCTTCGTATGCGGCTGCATGCGCCTGTCGTGGCGCAGAGGGTGTCGGCCGGGGCCGGAATTCGAACGGTTCATGACTGCTTCTCCTCGCAGTGGACAGCACTGGCGAGCCGTCAGCCGACAGTGAGCCGGTCGACGACCTCCCTGACGCCTCTCACCGATCCGGCCGCACCGCACGCGGCGCGCCTTTCGGCGAGCGACGCGACCTTGCCCGTCAACGTGACGATGCCGTCGGCCGCGTCGATCGCAATTCCCGCGGATTCGCGCTGCGCGCGACGCGCAAGCGCTTCGGCGATCCGCGTGCCGACGTCCGGCACCGTGTGGTCCGTTCGCACGCGGATCCGGTTCGCGACGCCGACGACGCCGATCATCCGGCTGACCATCTTTTCCGCCGCCCGGCTCTGGTATGCATGATCGACTTCACCGTCGAGCGTCACGCAACCGTGATCGACCTCGACGCGAATCTTGTGATCGCGCAGCGCTTCCTGCCAGCCGAGCGCGAACGTGATCGCGATCGCCAGTTCCTGGTCCGCGCACGCGTTCTCCGGCGGCGCGACGTTCAGTTCGAGCACGAGCGCGCGCGCATCCTCGACATGCAGCGCCGTTTTCTGCGCCTCGAGTTTCTGGGCCCAGCTGTCGACCGTGCCGCGCAACGTCACGATCCGGTCGCGTACGTCGACGTCGATCCGCCGCGCATCGACCGCCGGATTCCAGAACAGCGCCTGCTCGACATCCCGCTTGAGTGCCGCATCGGACTTCATTGCCGTCTCCTGTCGGGCCGTGCCGGTCGCGACATTCGCGATCGGCGATGGGGCCGCACCGGATTCAGCATCGCGCAAGGCGGCGCCGGCGGTTTGACGAGGATCAATCAACGCCGTGCTTGCGGCAGCCGCCGTCGCACCCACTCGATCCCGATTTTTCCGTTGACGCAGATCAACTGCGCGACCGGGCGCGACGCGATCATGACCCCGGCGGCGCCGCGACATTCGTGGCGGCCCGCACGCTTCGCATCGTTGCGACCGCCGTTCCCCGGGAGACCGTCATGAACCGCAGGCAATACCGCATCTCGCTGGCGACGCTCAGCGTATTCATCGCGCTCGCATCGCTGGGCGGCATCATTCACGGCATGCTGTTCGACGAGCGGGTGTTCAGATACTCGATCGTCACGCTGATCCTGAGCATCCTCTCGTTCGCCGTCCTGCTGAACCTCGCTCCCGGCGACCGGCCGTGACGCGCGCGACCGCGTCGGGCCCGGCGCAACCCGCCGGCCCCGGGGCCATGTTCCGGCGCGCCTGTCAACCGAAGCACCGCTCGAAACGCATTCCCGCGGAAGTGACGCAGATCAAGGGTAGGAGCGTCAATCGTCGGATATAAGTGAACCCGAAGCGGCGACGCCACGAGGCGGCGCCACCCCGCGTTTCCGTATTCGCCGAGGCTTTCCATGCGCGCCACCGCGCTTCCCGTCGTGTTCCGCACTGCAGCTTCCCGGTACGGGCGTTTCGTTGCGCTCGCAACGAGTATCGGCCTGCTGTCCGGATGCCTGTCGCTCGCCCCGCCGGACCAGCGCCCCGCCGCGCCGATCCCGGCCGCCTTTCCGGATCCGTCGGCCGGCGCCACGCCCGCGGCCGCGCAGGTGCCCGCATGGCAGGACTACTTCGTCGATGCGCGCCTGCGGGCGCTGATCGCGCAGGCGCTGGCCAACAATCGCGACCTGCGCGCGGCCGTCGCGCGCGTCGAACAGTCCCGTGCCGTCTACGGCATCCGCAGCGCGGACCAGTGGCCGACGATCGGCGCCGGCGCGGCCTATGCGCGGTTTCGCGCGCCGGGCGGGCTCCTCACGCCCACCCCGTTCATCGGCCAGGCCTACGAGGTCCGGCTGGCCGAGACGCAATGGGAACTCGATTTCTGGGGCCGCGTGCGCAACCTGAAGGAAGCGGCGCTGCAGCGCTATCTCGCGAGCGATGCGGCCCGGCGTGCCGCGACGCTGAGCGTGATCACGTCGGTCGCCAACGCGTACCTGACGCTGTGCGAGTACGACGAGCGCATCGCGCTGACCCGCGCGACGATCGACACGCGCCGCGAGTCGCTGCGGATTTTCCGGCTTCGCCATGCGGCCGGCGCGATCTCGCGCCTCGACCTGACGCAGGCCGAGATCCTGCTGCAGCAAGCGGAATCCCTCGGCGCCCAGTTGCAACAGGCGCGCGCATCGGCGGCCGATGCACTGGCCCTGCTGGTCGGTGCGCCGCCGGATCTGGCCGGCACGCCGCTCGCGCTCGACGACGCCGCCGTCGCGCCGTCGCTCGCCCCCGGCCTGCCCTCGTCGCTGCTCGCGCAGCGGCCGGACGTGATCGCGGCCGAACACGAACTGCAGGCGTCCCGCGCGAACATCGGCGCGGCGCGCGCCGCGTTCTTTCCGCGCATCGCGCTGACGAGCTCGATCGGCTCGGGCAGCAGCGCGCTGCATGAGTTGCTGACGTCCAGCACCGGCGTCTGGTCGGTGATCCCGAACGTGACGCTGCCGCTGATCGACGGCGGCCGCAACCGCTCGAATCTCGCACTCGCGCACGCGCAGCGCGACGAAGCGCTCGCGCGGTACGAGCGGACGATCCAGAGCGCGTTTCGCGACGTGTCCGATGCGCTTGCGTCCCGCTACTGGCTGGCCGACGAGGTGCGTATCGAGCGCGCCACGCTGGATTCGCAGGCCGAGCGGGCCCGCCTCGCGAAGCTGCGCTACGACAGCGGCGCGACCCGCTTCCTCGAGGTGCTCGACGCGCAGCGGGACCTGATGAACGCGGAGCAGCAATGGGTGATGACGCGTCGCGCGCTGTTGTCGAGCCGCGTCGCGCTGTACTGCGCGCTCGGCGGCGCCACGCAAGACGGCGGCGCGGCCGCCGCGCGACCGACCAACGAATCGACCAACGAATCGACGAATCCGGATTCCACACGATGAAAACCCTCAAGCGCCCTCTTCTGATCGGGGCAGGCGTCGCCGTGCTCGTGATCGGCATCACGTATTTCGGATGGACGCGCTGGCGTGACGGGCAGGCCGATGCCGGCCTCGTGAGCGGCAACGGCCGCATCGAGGCGACCGAGATCGACGTCGCGACCAAGCTGCCGGGACGCGTCACCGCGATGCTCGTCGACGAAGGCGACTTCGTGAAGGCCGGGCAGCCGCTCGCGCGCATGGACGTGGTCGTCCTGCAGGCCCAGCTCGACGAGGCGCGCGCCCGGGAGGAGCAGGCCGTGAACACGGCGGCGAGCATCGACGCGCAGGTCGCGCAGCGGCGCAGCGACAAGGCGGCGGCCGAGGCCGTCGTCGTCCAGCGGGAAAGCGAACTGGATGCGGCAACACGGCGGCTCGCGCGCTCCGAAACGCTGTCGCGCGACGGCGCGTCGTCGATGCAGGAACTCGACGACGATCGCGCACGCGCCGGCAGCCTGCGGGCGACCGTGAATGCGGCGCGCGCGCAGGTGCAGGCTGCCCAGGCCGCGATCGACGCGACCCGGGCCCAGCTGGTCGCCGCGCACTCGGCGGTGACGGCCGCGCAGGCAACCGTCGCGCGCGTGCAGGCCGACATCTCGGACAGCGACCTGACCTCGCCGCGCGACGGGCGCGTGCAGTATCGCGTGGCCGAATCGGGCGAGGTGCTGCCGGCCGGCGGCAAGGTGGTCAACGTGGTCGACCTGTCGGACGTCTACATGACGTTCTTCCTGCCCGAGACGGTCGTCGGCCGGGTGCCGCTCGGCGCCGACGTGCGGATCGTGCTCGATGCCGCGCCGGAATACGTGATTCCGGCCCGCGTGTCGTACGTGTCGAGCACCGCGCAGTTCACGCCGAAGACGGTCGAGACGGCCACCGAACGGCAGAAGCTGATGTTCCGGGTGAAGGCGCGCATCGACCGCGACCTGCTGCAGCGCCACCTGAAGCTCGTCAAGACCGGGCTGCCGGGTGTCGCGTGGCTGAAGGTCGAGCCGAACGCCGCGTGGCCGGCGCGCCTCGCCGTCCGGGTGCCGCAATGAAATCGGCGCTTCCGGCCGATACCGGTGCCGGCGCGACCGAAACGCCGCCGGCACCCGCGCCGGTCGCGCGGCTGTCCGGCGTCTCGCTGCGCTACGGCGACAAGGCCGCGCTCGACGACGTGACGCTCGACATCCCGGCCGGCCGCATGGTCGGGCTGATCGGCCCGGACGGCGTCGGCAAGTCGAGCCTGCTCGCGCTCGTGTCCGGCGCACGCGCGATCCAGCAGGGCCGCGTCTGGGTCCTCGGCGCCGACCTGTCGTCGCGCCGTCATCGCGCGCGCGTGTGCCGGCGCATCGCGTACATGCCGCAGGGCCTGGGCCGGAACCTCGACGCGACGCTGTCCGTCGAGGAAAACCTGCAGTTCTTCGCGCGCCTGTTCGGCCACGATGCGGCGGAGCGGCGCCGCCGGATCGACGCGCTCACGCGCAGCACCGGCCTCCACCCGTTCCTGGATCGCCCCGCCGGCAAACTGTCCGGCGGCATGAAGCAGAAGCTCGGCCTGTGCTGCGCGCTGATCCACGATCCCGACCTGCTGATCCTCGACGAACCGACGACCGGCGTCGATCCGCTGTCGCGCGCCCAGTTCTGGGAACTGATCGCGCGCATCCGGGCCGCCCGCCCGGCGATGAGCGTGCTGGTGGCGACCGCGTACATGGACGAAGCCCGGCGCTTCGACCGGCTGATCGCGATGGACGCCGGGCGGGTGCTGGCGACCGGCAGCCCCGACGAGCTGCTGGCCCGCACCGGGTGCGACACGCTCGAAGGCGCATTCGTCGCGTTGCTCCCGGACGCGCAGCGGCGCGGGCACGAGCCGATCCGGATCGCGCCGTTCCAGCCCGAACCCGCCGCCGGCTACGCGATCGAGACCGACGGGCTGACGATGCGGTTCGGCGATTTCGTCGCGGTCGATCACGTGAGCCTGCAAATCCGCCGCGGCGAGATCTTCGGCTTCCTCGGCTCCAACGGCTGCGGCAAGTCGACGACGATGAAGATGCTCACGGGCCTGTTGCCGGCCTCCGAAGGCACGGCGACGCTGTTCGGCCAGCCGGTCGCGGCCGACGACATCGACACGCGCCGGCGGGTCGGCTACATGTCGCAGGGGTTTTCGCTGTATGGCGAGCTGACCGTCCGGCAGAACCTCGTGCTGCATGCGCGCCTGTTCGGCGTGCCGGAGGCGGACGTGCCGGGGCGGGTCGACGAAATGGCCGGGCGCTTCGGGCTCACCGGCGTACTCGACGCGTTACCCGAAAGCCTGCCGCTCGGCATGCGGCAGCGCCTGTCGCTCGCGGTCGCGATGGTGCACAAGCCCGAACTGCTGATCCTCGACGAGCCGACGTCGGGCGTCGATCCCGTCGCGCGCGACGACTTCTGGCGGCTGATGATCGAGCTCGCCCGGCAGGATCGCGTGACGATCTTCATCTCGACGCACTTCATGAACGAAGCCGAGCGCTGCGATCGCATCTCGCTGATGCACGCGGGCAGGGTGCTCGCCAGCGCGTCGCCGGGGGAACTCGTGCGCATGCGCGGCGCCGGCACGCTCGAGGAGGCGTTCATTGCATACCTGACCGACGCGCAGCGTGCGGACAGCGTCCCGATGGACGCCGCGTCCGACGCGGGCTGGCTGAGCGCGCCGCCCGAGGCCTCCGCCAGCGGGGCCGGCACCGCCCGCGCGGCCGCGTGGTTCAGCCCGGCGCGGGCCGGCAGCTACCTGTGGCGAGAAGTGCTGGAGCTGCGGCGCGATCCGCTGCGCGCGACGCTGGCCCTGTTCGGGTCGCTCGTCCTGATGTGCGTCATCAGCATCGGCATCAGCCTCGACGTCGACAACCTGACGTTCGCGGTGCTCGACCGCGACCAGTCGATCCTGAGCCAGGACTATGCGCAGAACCTCGGCGGCTCGCGCTACTTCGTGCCGCGCGCGCCGCTCGCGGACGAGCGCGAGATCGACCGCCGCATGCGCAACGGCCAGCTGTCGCTCGCGATCGAGATTCCGCCCGGGTTTGCGCGGGACGTCGCGCACGGCCGCCGGGTCGAGATCGGCGCGTGGATCGACGGCGCGATGCCGATGCGCGCCGAGACGATCCGCGGCTACGTCGCCGGCATGCACGAGAACTGGCTGCGCGACCAGGCGAAGCGCCGGCTCGGCGCGTCGCTCGCGCCGGCCGTCGAGATCGCCGTGCGCTATCGCTACAACCCGGACGTCAGGAGCCTGCCGGCGATGATTCCGGCCATCATGCCGATGCTGCTGCTGATGCTGCCCGCGATGCTGACGGCGCTCGCCGTCGTCCGGGAACGGGAGCTCGGGTCGATCGTCAACCTGTACGTCACGCCCGTCACACGCGCGGAATTCCTGCTCGGCAAGCAGGCGCCCTACGTGATGCTCGCGATGCTGAACTTCCTGCTGATGGTCGTGCTGGCCGACGTCGCGTTCGGCGTGCGGATCAAGGGCAGTTTCTTCACGCTCGCGGCCGCGGTGCTGGTCTTCAACGTGGTGGCCACGGGCATCGGCCTGTTCGCGTCGACCTTCACGCGCAGCCAGATCGCCGCGATCTTCATGACGATCGTCGGCACGCTGATTCCCGTCGTGCAGTTCTCGGGGCTGCTCACGCCGCTGTCGTCGCTGGAAGGCGCCGGCAAGTGGATCGGGGCGGTCTACCCGGCCACCTACATGCTCGCGATCAGCCGCGGCGTCTACAACAAGGCGCTCGGCCTGGGCGACCTGTCGTCGCAGTTCTGGCCGCTGCTCGCGGCGGCGCCGGCCATCCTGGCCATGACCGCCGTCCTGCTGCGCAAACAGGAGCGCTGACCATGTCGCGCCTGCTCGTCATCTTCCGGCTCGGGGTCAAGGAGCTCTGGAGCCTCGCCCGCGACCCGATCCTGCTGATGCTGATCGTCTACACGTTCAGCGCGTCGATCTACGTCGCGGCCACCGCGCGCCCGGAAACGCTGCACAAGGTGCCGATCGCGATCGTCGACGAAGACGCATCGCCGCTGTCGGCGCGCATCGCGTCGGCGTTCTTCCCGCCGCAGTTCGCACCGCCGCCGATCGTCGACGCGGCCGCGGCCGATCGCGGCCTCGACAACGGCGACTACACGTTCTCGCTCGACATTCCGCCGGATTTCCAGCGCGACGTGCTCGCCGGCCGTCACGCGACGATCCAGCTCAACGTCGACGCGACCCGCATGACGCAGGCCTTTACCGGCGGCGGCTACGTGCAGCAGATCGTGTCGGGCGAGATCGACGCATTCGTGCGGCGCTATCGCGGCACGGCGTCGCCGCCCGTCGATCTCGCGATGCGGATGCGCTTCAACCCGAATCTCGACGAAGTGTGGTTCGGCGCGCTGATGGAGCTGATCAACAACGTGACGATGCTGTCGATGATCCTCACCGGGGCCGCGCTGATCCGCGAACGCGAGCACGGCACGATCGAGCATCTGCTCGTGATGCCGGTCACCGCCGCGGAAATCATGCTCGCGAAGGTCTGGTCGATGGGGCTCGTCGTCACGGTGGCGGCCGTCGCGTCGCTGACGCTGGTCGTGGGCGGAGCGTTGCACGTGCCGATTCCGGGCTCCATCCCGCTGTTCGTGGCCGGGATGGCGCTGCACCTGTTCGCGACGACGTCGATGGGGATCTTTCTCGCGACGCTCGTGCGCAGCATGCCGCAGTTCGGGATGTTGCTCGTGCTCGTGCTGCTGCCGCTGCAACTGCTGTCAGGCGGGCTGACACCGCGCGAGAGCATGCCGCTCGCCGTGCAGGACATCATGCTGGCCGCGCCGACCACGCACTTCGTCGAACTCGCGCAACGCATCCTGTACCGCGGCGCGGGCCTCGATGCGGTCTGGATCCAGTTCGCGGTGCTGTTCGCGATCGGCTGCGCGCTGTTCCTGCTGTCGCTGACCCGCTTTCGCAAGACGATCGCCCAAATGGCGTAACCGGCCCGGCAGGCGGTCAGGCGCCCGCGCGGCGCCCGGATTCGTCCGTTGATACAGATCAACCGTGCCGGCACCCTTCACGCGATCATGACGTCACGTCTTGTGATAGCCGCGGCGGCCGCGATGGCGGCATGTCGGCATCACGCTCACGGGCGGCCGGCGGCCGCCCCGCCGGAGAACGTCATGATGCGCCTGCCAAACCGGATCGTTCTTGCCACGCTCGGCGTGTTCATCGCACTCTCGTCGCTGCTGGGCGTCGTGCACGCGATGCTGGTCGGCGTGCATGTCCTTCCGTACGCGATCCTCGCGCTGGTTTCGGGCGTCGCCGCTTTCGTCGCACAGTTGGATTCGGCCGCCGGCGAGGATTCGTGATGTGCCCGCATCCCTCGCATTCACCGTCATGAACGGCATCCTCCGCCTCGCGTTCAAGCTGCTCGTGAACGACAGCGCGAAGTTCACCGCGCTGACCGTCGGCATTACGTTCTCCGTGCTGCTGATGATCGAGATGACATCGCTGTTCGCCGGGATCCTGAACAAGTCGTCGGCGTCCGTCATCAACATCGGCGCGAAAGTGTGGGTGATGGACCCGGCCGTGAAGACGATCGCGAACAGCATCGGCATGCCCGACTACGTGCTCGACGTGGTGCGCAGCACCGACGGCGTCAAGTATGCGGTGCCGCTCTACTCCGGCGCCGCGCTCGTGAAGCTGCGCTCCGGCACCTACCAGGCCGTGACGGTCGTCGGCCTCGACGACGCGAGCCTGCTCGGCCGTCCGACGATGCTGCAGGGCCACATCGAGGACATCTACGCGGAGAACGGCTTCATCGCGATCCAGGACCCCGAGTTTCCGAAACTCGAGAATCCGTCGGTCGGCACCGATTTCGAACTGAACGACCATCGCGGCGTGATCGTCGGCATCGCGAAGGTGGCGGCCAGCGGCCTGTTCGGCACGCCGACGCTCTACACCACATACGCTCGCGCGATCCGGTACATTCCGTCGCCGCGCTTCACGACGTCGTACATTCTCGTCGAGCCGAAATCGGCCGCCGACATCGCGCACATCAAGGCCGTCGTGCAATCGCTCGGCTATCGCGCGTACACGCGCGACGAATTCATCGCGCAGATCGCACGCTTCTACAAGTACGAGACCGGGCTGGGCACCAACATCATGCTGATGACGATCATCAGCTTCATCATCGGCCTGTCGATCTCGGGCCAGACGTTCTATGCGTTCATCCTCGAGAACCTCGACAAGTTCGGCGCGCTGAAGGCGATCGGCGCGAAAAGCCGCGAACTCGTCGTGATGATCCTGTTCCAGGCGACGTTCACCGCACTGACCGGCTACGGCATCGGCGTCGGCCTGTGCGTGCTGATGATCAGCCTCGCGAAGCTGCAGATTCCGGATTACGCGGCGCTCGTCACGTTCGGCAACCTGGCGCTCGCGTTCGGGATGGTGGTCGTGATCGCGACGATCTCGAGCTATCTCGGCGTGCGGCGCGTGCTGCGCATCGAGCCGTTCGACATCTTCCGGGGCTGACGATGGCGAACGTCGCGATCGACGCACGAGGCGTCAGCAAGTGGTTCGGCGAAGGCGACGCGCGCACGCAGGCGTTGCGCGACGTGTCGATGCAGGCGAACTTCGGCGAGATGCTGCTGATCGTCGGGCCGTCCGGCAGCGGCAAGACGACGCTGCTCAGCGTGATCTCGGGCATCCTGCGGCCGGAATCCGGCTCGGTGTCGATCGACGGCGTCGACCTGTGGGCGCAGCCGAACGACGCGATCGCCGATTTCCGGCTGAACCGGATCGGCTTCGTATTCCAGGACTACCACCTGTTCCCGCGGCTCACGACCGTGGAGAACGTCGCGATTCCGCTGATCCTGAAACGCCGGCCGTGGGACGAGGCGATGCACGAAGCGCTCGGTTACCTCGACGTCGTCGGGCTCGGCAATCGCGCGCAACTGCCGCCCGTCAAGCTGTCCGGCGGCGAGCAGCAACGCGTCGCGATCGCGCGCGCGATCGTCAGCCAGCCCGACCTGCTGATCCTCGACGAGCCGACCGCGTCGCTCGACGGCGACACGGGCCGCATGATCATCGACTTCGTCAAGCACCAGGTGCTCAACGACACGCGCTGCATCGTGATCGTCACGCACGATGCGCGGATCTTCGAATACGCGGATCGCATCCTGCGGATGGAGGACGGCAAGCTGAACGGGATCGACCGCGGAGGTGCGCGATGAAGCACCGGCTCGTGTTCGTGGCGGCCCTGCTCGGCTTCCTGGCAAGCGTCGTTGCCGCGTGGGTGTACAGCCGTCAGGAACCGCCGCAGCCACCGGTATTCAAGCCGGCCGCCAATCCGTACGCGCGCGGCGTCTATGCGAACGGCATCGTCGAAAGCGAACAGCCGGCCGGCGCGAACGTGAACGTCTACCCGGACGTGCCGGGCGCGGTGACACGCATCCTCGTGCACGACGGCGATCCGGTGAAGGCCGGCGATGTGCTGCTGACGATCGACGACTCGGTGCAGCGCGCCACCGCCGCGCAGCTCGCGGCACAGGCCGACGCGGCCGACGCCCTGCTCGACGAACTGAAAGCGCAGCCGCGCCGCGAGGTGCTCGACGTGGCCACCGCGCAGACCACGGCTGCCCAGGCCAGCCTGAAGCTCGCGCAGGATCAGTACGACAAGCAGCGGCGCGCATACGACATCGACCCGAAGGCCGTCAGCCGCGATGCGCTCGACACGGCCGCGAACGCGGTACGCGTCGCTGCGGCCAACCTGGACGTCGTGACGCGGCAGTATCGCCTGACGAAAGCCGGCGCGTGGCGTTACGACGTGCGCAACCAGGAAGCGCAGGCCGTCGCGCTGCGGCGCGCGGCCGACGCGGCCGCCGCGCTGCTTGCCCGCTACACGCTGCGCGCGCCGGCGGACGGCACCGTGCTCGCGATGAACGCGGCCGTCGGCTCGTACCTGACCTCGCAGGGGCTCTACGATACCTACACGCAGGGCAACGGGCCCGTCGCGGTGCTCGGCACGCCGGTCGACCGCCTGCAGGTGCGCTGCTACATCGACGAAATCCTGATCCACCAGTTGCCCGACCTGCACGCGCTGAAGGCCCACATGTTCGTGCGCGGTACGTCGGGCGAGGCCGACCTCCAGTTCGTCCGCGTGCAGCCGTACGTCACGCCGAAGATCGAATTGTCCGACCAGCGCACCGAGCGCGTCGACGTGCGGGTGCTGCCGGTCATTTTCCGTATCGTCCCGAACAAGGCTGTCCGGTTGTTTCCCGGGCAGATCGTCGATGTGTACGTGGCCGGCAAATGATCGCCCCGTCCGCGGCCTGCTGCGTGCGGCGGCCCTGCTCGCGGCCGTCGCGCCGCTGGCCGGATGCATGGTCGGGCCCGACTTCACCCGTCCGCCCGCGCCGCACGTATCGCGTTTCGTCGCCGCGGACGCCGCGGACGCCGCGACCGGCGCATGGACAGCCGGGGGGCAGACACAGGCGCTGTCGGCGAGCGAGCCGCTCACACGCGACTGGTGGACGCGCTTCGGCAGCCGTGCGATCGACTCGACCGTCGGCGACGCGCTGACCGGCAGCCCGACGCTCGATCTCGCCGAGGCGACGCTGCGGCGCAGCGAACATGCGCTGCGGGCCGGCGAAGGCGTGTTCTTTCCGCAGGCGGATGCCCAGGCCGGCGCGTCGCGCCAGCGCTATGCGCCGCTGCGCACCGGGCAGGGTCTGCCGGCCTCGATCTTCAACCTGTACACGCTGTCGGCGACGGTCAGCTACACGCTCGACCTGTGGGGCGGCGAGCGGCGGCAGGTCGAGGCGCTCACGGCCGGCGTCGACGCACAGCGCCAGGCGCTGGCGGGCGCGTACCTGATGCTGACCGCCAACGTCGTCAACACGATGGTCGCGCGCGCCGCCTATCGGGACGAAACCGCGGCCACGCGCGAGATGATCGGCCTGCTCGACGAGCAGATCCGCCTGACGCGCGCGCAGGTGACGGCCGGCGCGGCGGCCTACGTTGCGGTGCTGACGCTGGAATCGCAACGGGCGTCGCTCGAGGCGACGCTGCCCGCGCTCGACCAGAAACGCGCCCAGGCCGACGACCTGCTCGCGCTGCTCGCCGGCCGCTACCCCGCCGACTGGCAGACACCCGACCTGTCGCTCGAGCGCATCGCGCTGCCGGCCAGCCTGCCGGATACGGCGCCGTCGTCGCTGGTGCGCCGCCGGCCGGACATCCTGCAGGCGGAAGCGCAACTGCACGTGGCCAGTGCGCAGGTCGGCGTCGCGACGGCCGCGCTCTACCCGAATGTCACGCTGTCCGCGTCGGGCGGCTTCGACAGCATCGTCGCCGGCCGGCTGTTCGCGCCGGCCGGCCGCGCATGGAGCGTCGGCGCCGGGCTCACCGCACCGCTCTTTCACGGCGGCACGCTGCTGAACCAGCGGCGTGCGGCGCAGGATGCGTACGACGAAGCCGACGCGACCTACCGGCAAGTGGTGCTGTCGGCGTTCTCGCAGGTCGCCGACGCGCTGCGCGCACTCGCGAACGACGCAACCGCGCTCGATGCGCAGGCCCGCGCGATGGCCGCGGCCCGCGATGCGCTGACGCTCACGCAGGCCGGCTACGACGCGGGGATCTCGGGCTACGTGCAGCTGCTGGTCGCCGACGTGCAATACCACCAGGCACGTCTCGCGTGGCTGCAGGCAGTCGCGCAGCGGTTGCAGGACACGGTCGCGTTCTACGTCGCGCTCGGCGGCGGCTGGGGTGACCCGGGCTGAAACGCGGCAGTGCGGTCGTCCGGAGTCCGCCTGTCTACGTGTGCGCCACGATGTCCGGCCGCTGCCAGGGCGGCAACTCGGCCCAGCCGAGCGGGCCGTAGACGGTGCCGCCGGCAGCCTCGATCGTCTCGACGAATTCGGCGAGTGTCGCGCCGGCCGGCACGGCCAGCTTCATCGCGTCGACGAATTCCTCGCTGCGCAGCCACGGCACCGCGCCGCCGTTGATCTGCTCGACGCTCCAGTCCTGCCCGTGGCGCCCGGCTTCGGGCGGCAGCAGGCGCGGCGCGTCGAACGCCACGCGCAGCAGCTGGGTGCGCGAATCGCTGTAAGGCGGTTGCGCGACGTCCTGATAGGGCACGTCGGCCCAGCTTTGGCCGCATTGCAGGTCGAGCGGCAGGCACGTAAACCATGCCCAGGGCGCGCGGACGAAGCACAGCCGGTAGCCGGTCCGCGCGCCGTCCAGGTTGGCGATCAGCGTCATGATGGATTCGTCCCTATCGCGTCGAAATCTCGCTGCTTATGGGGTACGGCATATACGCGGCCCGCGCGGAGAGCAGGATCACGACATCGCCTCCGCGCATGCGACCACTATCGCGCCACCGTCCGGCCCGGGCGTTGATTGACGTCAAGCCGCAGCCGCAACGGCCGGAGGACGAGCCTCGCCCGCCCCGGGCACGGATACGGCAATCCCTGATTTCCATCAATCGCTGCACGCGCATCCGCGCTGTAATCGGTTCACTGCTCCCTCGACTCCCGGTGAGGCATCCATGAAACTGACTTTTCTCGGCGCGACCGAAACCGTGACCGGCTCGAAGTACCTGCTCGAGCACGGCAACCGGCGCGTGCTGGTCGATTGCGGCCTGTTCCAGGGCACGAAGAACCTGCGGCTGCGCAACTGGAGCCCGTTGCCGCTCGCGCCCGACACGCTCGACGCGGTCGTGCTCACGCACGCGCACATCGACCATGCCGGCTACCTTCCGGTACTGGCGCGCGAAGGATATCGCGGGCCCGTGTACTGCACGGCCGCGACGGCCGAACTCTGCGACATCATGCTGCGCGACAGCGCGCGGCTGCAGGAAGAAGAAGCCGACTTCGCGAACCGCCACGGCTACTCGAAGCATCACCCCGCACAGCCGCTCTACACGCTGGAAGATGCGCAGCGCGCGCTGCAACTGCTGAAACCCGTCGCGTTCGACGAATGCACCGCACTGGGCGGCGGCCTGGCGTTCCGCCTGCTGCCGGCCGGGCACATCCTCGGTGCGGCGAGCGTCGTGATGCACTGGGATCACAAGGTGCTCGCGTTCTCGGGCGACCTCGGCCGCTATCACGACCCGATCATGCAGCCGCCGCTGGCGCCCGCGCATGCGGACTTCCTGGTCGTCGAATCGACGTACGGCGACCGCCTGCATCCGGAATCGGACCCCGAGAACGAACTGGCCGCGCTGTTCGACAAGACGTTCGCGCGCGGCGGCGTCGTGGTGATGCCCTGCTTCACCGTCGGGCGCGCGCAGGAAATCCTGCACTACATCGCGCGGCTGAAGGCGTCCGGCCGCATGGCGCGCGTCCCGGTATATCTCGACAGCCCGATGGCGACGGACGTGACCGAGATCTATCGTCACCATATTCTCGAGCACCGGCTGACGCCGTCCGAAGCGAATGCGCTCGGTCACGCGGCCACGATGATCCGGTCGGTCGAGCAGTCGAAAGCGATCGCCGACCATCATGGCCCGATGGTCATCATCGCCGGCAGTGGGATGGCGACGGGCGGCCGCGTGCTGCATCACCTGAGCCGTTATGCGCCCGATGCGCGCAACACGATCGCGCTGGTCGGCTACCAGGCGGCCGGCACACGCGGCGCGGCGCTGGCCGCGCACGAGCCGACGCTGAAGATTCACGGCGAATACGTGCGCGTGCGCGCGCAGGTCGAGTCGATCACGACGCTCTCCGCGCATGCCGACTACGAGGAGATTCTCCGTTGGCTCGGCACGATGCAACGCGCGCCGGTGCGGACCTTCGTCACGCACGGCGAACCCGCGGCGGCCGACGCGCTGCGGCGGCGTATCGCGGAACGACTGCACTGGCCGTGCGAGGTGCCGACTTACGCGCAGTGCGTCGATCTCGATGCGGTCGAATCGGGCGACGCGCACGAGCCGGCCATGCTTTCATCCTGACGGCGACGCCGGCGACGCCCGGGCCGGCGCGGCGGGAACCGGCCGTCGCGCACCGTGTCCCGTGCACGCAGCACGCACGCACGCACGGCGCGGCGCCGCGCCGCTATCGGCTATCGGCGATCAACCGACTTCGATGATGACCTTCAGCGCATGGGTTTGCGCCGCGCGGCCGAAGGTGTCGTATGCGCGCTCGACGTCGTCGAGCGAGAACCGGTGCGTGATCAGGCGCGTCGGATCGAGGCGCCCGGCGCGTACCGTCTTCAGCAGCATCGGCGTGCTGACCGTGTCGACGAGCCGCGTCGTGATCGAGATGTTGCGATCCCACAGTTTCTCGAGGTGCAGGTCGGCCTTGACCCCGTGCACGCCGACGTTCGCGACCACGCCGCCCGGCGCCACCAGCGAGGTGCACATCTCGAACGTCGCCGGAATGCCGACCGCCTCGATCGCGCAATCCACGCCGACGCCGTCGGTCAGCTTCATGACCTCCGCCACCGGGTCGACGGTGCGGCCGTCGATGCAATCGGTCGCGCCGAAACGCCGCGCGACCTCGAGCCGATTGCTGTCAGGGTCGACCATGATGATCCGCGCGGGCGAGTAGAACTGCGCGGTCAGCAACGCCGCCAGCCCGATCGGGCCCGCGCCGACGATCGCGACCGAGCAGCCGGGCTGCACCTTGCCGTTCAGCACGCCGCATTCGAACCCGGTCGGCAGGATGTCGGACAGCATCACGAGCGCGTCCTCGTCCGCGCCCGGCGGAATCCGGTAGAGGCTCGTCTGCGCATGCGGGATGCGCACGTACTCGGCCTGCGTGCCGTCGATCCGGTTGCCGAGGATCCAGCCGCCCGTCGTGCAGTGCGAATACAGGCCGCGCCGGCAGTACTCGCAGCGGCCGCACGACGAGATGCACGAAATGAGCACGGGATCGCCCGGCTTCAGCGAATCGACCGCGGCGCCGACCTGCTCGACGATGCCGACGCCCTCATGGCCGAGAATGCGGCCGGGTTCGCACGTCGGCACGTCGCCCTTGAGAATATGCAGATCGGTTCCGCAGATCGTCGTGCGCGTCACGCGGACGATCGCGTCGGTGGGCGACTGCAGTTCCGGCCTGGGCCGTTCCTCGAGCGCCTTGCGCCCGGGTCCGTGGTAGACGAGTGCTTTCATCGCGGTTCCTCCATCGAAAGAAAGGGTTGCGGGTTCATTCATCAGGACTGCAGGTGATGCCGCCCCTGCGCCAGCACCGTCGCGAGTGCGCACGAAGCGATCCGGACGGCGACGCTGTCGGCACGGCTCGTCAGCACGATCGGGACACGTGCGCCGACGACGATGCCTGCGCTGACGGCACCCCCGAGGTATTCGAGCTGCTTCGCGAGCAGGTTGCCGGCTTCGATATCGGGAACGACCAGGATGTCGGCGCGGCCGGCTACCGGCGAATCGATCCCCTTGTCGTGCGCCGCCCGCAGCGAAATCGCGTTGTCGAACGCGAGCGGGCCGTCGACGATCGCACCCGTGAGCTGGCCGCGCTCGGCCATCTTCGCGAGCGCGGCCGCATCGAGCGTCGAGCGCATCGCCGGATTGACGGTTTCGACCGCGCACAGCACCGCCACGCGCGGGCAGGCAACGCCCAGCGCATGTGCGACGTCGATCGCGTTCTGCGTGATGGCCGCCTTCTGCGCGAGATCCGGCGCGATGTTCACCGCCGCGTCGGTCAGGATGAACGGGCGCGGATACGCCGGCGTCTCGATCAGGAAACAGTGGGACATGCGCTTGTCGGTGCGCAGGCCCGAACCGGCCGCGACGACCGCGCCCATCAGCTCGTCCGTGTGCAGGCTGCCCTTCATCAGCGCGCCGGCACGGCCGGCCGCCGCCAGCTCGACCGCGCGGGCCGCCGCCGCATGGCTGTGCGGCACGTCCTCGATCGTCCACGTCGAAAGATCGACGCCCGCCTCGTTCGCCACGCGTTGCACCTTGGCGCGCGGCGCGACGATCAGCGGTTCGATCGCCGCCCCAAGGGGTGACGTGCGCAGCGCCGCAAGCGCAACCAGACTGGTCGCGTCACACGGATGCACGACGGCGACGACGAGCGGCGCCGCGTTGCGCGCCCGCGCGATCAGTTCGGGTAATGCGCCGTCCGGGCGTGGCAGCAAGCCGGGCAGGCAGGCGTCGTCGAGCCCCTCCGGCGGCGGTTTTTCGCTCATGTTTCGAGTACGTAGGTGCCGGGCGCCGCCGCCAACCCCGCGGCCGGCGTACGGGCCGGCACGTCGCCCGACGAGCGCGCGTGCAGCCAGTCGCGCCAGCAGGTCCACCACGATCCGTCGACCGCCGGCGTGTCGCGCACGAAATCGTGCCGGCTGCGGTAGGCCGCGCCGGGTTCGCGGGTCGCGCATCGATAGTGGCGCCCCGCGTGGCCGGGTTCGGACACGATGCCCGCGTTGTGCCCGCCCGATGTCAGCACGAAAGTCAGCGCGTGGTGCGTGAGCAGGTGGAGCTTGTAGACGGAACGCCACGGCGACACGTGGTCGCGCTCGGTGCCGACCACGAACGTCGGCACGTCGAGATCCGACAACGCGACCGGCCGCCCGTCGACGCAGTAGCGCCCGGCCGCGAGATCGTTGTCGAGAAAGAGCCGCGTCAGGTATTCCGAATGCATCCGATACGGCATGCGCGTGGTGTCCGCATTCCACGACATCAGGTCGTTGGGCTTCGTGCGCGTGCCGAGCAGGTATTCGCTCATCATCCGCGACCAGATCAGGTCGCGCGCGTTCAGCAGTTCGAACGCGGCGGACATCTGCGCGCCGTCCAGGTAACCCTGCCGCCACATCAGCGCGTCGAGTGCGGACAGTTCGCTCGCGTCGATGAACAGGCCGAGCTCGCCGGGTTCGCTGAAATCGGTCTGGGCCGCCAGCAACGTGACCGAGCGTAGTGCGTCGTGTTGCCGCCCGTCGCGCGCGAGCGCCGCCGCGCCGATCGCCAGCAGCGTGCCGCCCAGGCAATAGCCGACCGCGTGGACCGCTTCGCCGCAGATCGACCGGGCGGCATCGAGCGTCGCCATGCACCCGTCGCGCAGATAATCGTCGAGCCCGACGTCGCGGGCCTCCGCGCCCGGGTTGCGCCACGACACCGCAAACACGGTGTAGCCCGCATCGACCAGGAAGCGGATCAGCGAGTTGTGCGGCTGCAGATCGAGGATGTAGTACTTCATGATCCACGACGGCACGATCAGGATCGGTTCGCGCGCGACGCGGGGCGTCGCCGGGTCGTACTGCAGCAGCTCGCACAGCGCGTTGCGCCAGACGACGCGCCCCGGCGTGACCGCCACGTCGCGTCCCGGCAGATACGTGCGCGTGTCGCGGGCCCGCTTGACGCTCGTGCGATCGAGCAACGCGCTCGCGTCGTCCAGCCAGTTCCGGAAGCCTGCCGCGAGATTCGCGCCGCCGCTGCGCATCGTCGCGTCGAGCGCGACCGGGTTGGTCGCCAGGAAGTTGCCGGGCGAGCAGGCGTCGAGCCATTGACGCGCGACGAACCCGACCAGTTCCTCGTGGTGCCGTTCGACGCCCGGCACGCCGCGCGTTGCGTCGCGCCACCAGCGCTGGATCGACAGGAAACTGTCGCGATACACGCTGAACGGCCAGCCGGCCCACGCCGGCGCGGCGAAACGCGGATCGGCCTCGCCGGCATGCACGGCAAGGCCGCTCATGTCCGCATCGTCGGCGCCGCCCTCACGCCGGTTTGCCGCCGGGGCAACGGCGGCCGTGCACGCCTGCGTCGCGAGCTCGAAGCACTTTCCCGGCGACACCGCCAGATGCGCGCCCCAATCGAGCACGGCCAGCGCCAGCGACACGGGCGACAGCCCGAAGGTCATCGCGGCGACGGTCGCATGCGCTGCGCGGTTCCACTGGTCGGCCGGCGAAGTCGTTCCCGCCGGGCATTCGGCGAAACGCGACACCGGGCCGCCCCGATCCGGCGGCGGCATCGATTCGCGCGTGAACGGTGCATGGACGACGGAGGCTGTCATCGCATGTGCATGCCGCCGTTGACATCGAATTCGGCACCCGTCGCAAATGCGCCCGCATCGGAACACAGGAAGCCGACGAGCGCGGCGATCTCGTCGGGGCGGCCGAGACGCCCCACCGGGATCTGCGGCAGGATCTTCGTGCCGAGCACTTCCTTCGGCACCGATTCGAGCATCGCCGTATCCAGGTAGCCTGGCGCGACCGTGTTGACCGTCACGCCGTGACGCGCGAGCTCGAGCGCGAGCGCCTTCGTGAAGCCGTGGATGCCGGCCTTCGCGGCCGCGTAGTTCGTTTGCCCGTACGCACCTCTCGCCCCATTGACGGACCCGATGTTCACGATCCGCCCGAAGCCCGCGTCGATCATGCCGGGCACGAACGGCTTCGTCATGTTGAACATGCTGTCGAGGTTGGTGCGCAACACCGCATCCCACATGCCCTTGGTCATCTTCACGAAGGTGGCGTCGTGCGTGATGCCGGCGTTGTTGACGAGCACGTCGACGCGCCCGAATTCGGCCAGCACGCGTGCCGCGCAGTGCTGGCACGCATCGTAATCGGCAACGTCGACCTCGTACGCATGAAACGCGCGGCCGGCGTCGCGTTCCTGCGTGAGCCACGTCGCGACGTGGTCGTTGTGTTCGGTGTGCGACACCGCCACCGTCATGCCCGCGTCGTGCAGGCAACGGCTGATCGCGGCGCCAAGGCCGCCCATTCCACCCGTGACGAACGCGACGCGCCTAGCGGACATGATCGTGCTCCCGCGCGGCAACGCGATCGTCCGGCAGTCGCGCAGCCGTCGTTTCCCCGTCGCTCGCGCCGACGGCCTCCGTGATGCCGAGCTCGAACGCCGCCATCCAGTCGCGCCACGGCATGCTGGCCTCGTTGATCACGGCCAGCCGCCCGAGGTCGGGCAACCAGTCGGTCTGGTAACGCGCCAGCCCGCCGGTGCCGTATTCGCGCAGCCACGTGCGCCACGCGCCGGCACTCTCGAACTGCCCGCGCATGCAGAGCTCGGTGGCGTCCTGCCAGATCGCGACGGTGGCGATCGTGTAGTCGCGCATCGCCAGCCGGGCCGCTTCACCGAAGGCCGTCCACTCGCTCGTAGCCGTGAGCGCCTGCTGCAGGCCGCGCACGGCGTCGTGGTCCCGCTGGATGCAGCGCCCTGCGAGCGCATGCCATTCCTGCTGCCAGCCTCGGTTCAGCGCGGCCATGCGCAATGCAAGATCGCATCCCGCGCGGCAGGCGTCGTTCGGTGTCGTCAAAGCGTGGGCGCTCATCGTGTTCCCTCCATCGATCCGGTCAACGGATTGGCATCCGCCTCGTGCCGCCCGCCGGGCATCGGCAGGACGACCGCCTCACTGTGCGGCCGCGGCGCTCGGCTGCCGTTGATCTGAGTCAAGCGCGCGGAAACCCTGCTTCGTAGACTGGATTGCACTGGCGGATCACCCGTCGATGGAGCGATTCCGATGAGCTACAAAAGCATGGTCGTGCACCTCGATACGAGCGCCCGCGCGCATTCGCGCCTCGAGTTCGCGCTGCGCCTCGCCCGGCGCTTCGGTGCGCATCTCACCGGGCTGTTCGCGGTCTACACGCCCGAGCCGCATTCGTTCTACGTGATGGCCGGTTCCGCCGACTATTTCCGCGAGCACCGCGAGCGGCGCGACGAACGGCTCGCCGCGCTGGAGCGCCTGTTCCATGCGGAGACCGCCCGCGCCAAGGTGCCGGCGACCTGGGTTCACGCGGACGAACGCGCGAACCTGGCCGTGCCGCGCGCCGCGCGTCTCGCCGATCTCGTGATTGCGGGCCAGAGCGACCCGAACGATCCCGAGACCTTTGTCGACGACCAGTTTCCGGAGAACCTGGTGCTGTCCGCCGGCCGCCCGGTGCTGTTCGTGCCGTACACCGGAGAATTTCCGTCGATCGGCGAACGGGTATTCGTCGCGTGGGACGGCAGCCGCGAAGCGGCCCGCGCCGCGCACGACGCGCTCCCGTTTCTCGAGCATGCGAAGCGCACGACGGTCGTCGCCGTGGTCGACCCCGATTCGGAGGCGGCGACCACGCGCATTCCGGCCGCCGATGCCGCGCTGATGCTGGCACGCCACGCGCACGACGTGAACGTGCTCGACATCGGTACCGGCGCCGGCGCGTCGATCGGCGACACGCTGCTGTCACGCGCCTACGAAACGGGTTCCGACCTGCTCGTGATGGGGGCCTACGGCCATTCGCGCTGGCGCGAACTGGTGATGGGCGGCGCCACGCGCACGGTACTGGGGTCGATGACGCTGCCGGTGCTGATGTCGCACTGAGCCGGCCGATGCGCACGCTCGCACTCCTCGTCGTCAATGCCGGTTCGTCGAGCGTGAAGTTCGCGCTCTTTGCGTATCCGCCGCACGACGATCCCGCGCGGCGGCCGCTGCACGAGGGCGAAGCGGTCGAGACCGGCAACGGCGTGTCGATCCGCTTCGACGCCGAACCGGCCGTTGCATGGCCGCTCGGTGCGAGCGACCCCTGCCGCGACGTGCTCGCGCGGATCGCGACGTGGATCCGTGGACAGTTGCCGCACATCACGGTGGGCGCCATCGCCCATCGCGTCGTGCACGGCGGCGCACGCTTCATGGAGCCGGTGGTCGTCGACGACGCGGTGCTCGGCGCGCTACGCACGCTGACGCCGCTCGCCCCGTTGCATCAGCCGCACGGCCTCGATGCGATCGACGTGCTGCGCGACGCGTTTCCGGGCGTCCCGCATGTCGCCGTGTTCGACACGGCATTTCATCGCACGCTGCCGCGCACCGAGCAGTTGCTCCCGCTGCCGCACGCGTGGTTCGACGAGGGTGTACGGCGCTACGGGTTCCACGGCCTGTCGTACGAATACCTGGCCGTCGCGCTCGGCGAGCGGTTCGGCGCACGTGCGCACGGCCGCGTGATCGCCGCCCATCTCGGCAGCGGTGCCAGCCTGTGCGCGATGCGCGACTGCCGCAGTGTCGCGACGACGATGGGCTTCTCGGCACTCGACGGGCTGATGATGAGCACGCGCTGCGGGGCGCTCGATCCCGGTGTCGTCCTGCACCTGCTCAAAGTCGGCAAGCTGTCGGGCGACGCGCTGGGCCACCTGCTATATCACGAGTCGGGGCTCAAGGGCGTCTCGGGCGCGTCGGGCGACCCGCGCGTGCTGCTGGCACGCGAAGCCGCCGGCGATGCGCCGGCCGCCGATGCGCTGGCGCTGTACGTCCATCGCATCGTGCGCGAGGCCGGTGCGCTGACCGCGCTGCTCGGCGGCCTCGACATGCTGGTCTTCACGGCCGGCATCGGCGAGCACTCGGCCGTGTTGCGCGAGCGGATCTGCGCAGCGCTCGGCTGGCTCGGCATCGACCTCGACGTGTGCGCGAATGCCGGCCATGCGCAGGTCGTGTCGTCCGCGTCGAGCGCGGTCACGGTGGTCGTCGAGCCGACCAACGAAGCGTGGATCGCGGCACGCGCCGCGGTGCGCGTGCTGCGCGGCAACCGCGCCGCTTGATCCAGATCAGCGCCGTCGGCGCGCACGCGCCGATGATGACCTCATCCACATCCGTTCAAGGGAAATGCCATGTACTCGAACATTCTGGTTGCGCTCGACGGCAGCGACACGTCGTCCCGCGCACTCGACGCCGCGCTGACGCTCGCGGCGGAAACGGGTGCGCGGCTGACCCCCGTCTACGTCGTCGATTTCCTGGTGCCGGCCTACGACATGTACGGATACGATCCGTCGATCCTCGTCGACGCCTTCCGCGAAGAAGGGCTGCGCGTCACCGAGGACGCGGCGCGACGCCTGAAAGCGCGCGACGTGGCCGGCACGCCGCAGATCTCCAACGTCGAGCCCGCGGGCGAGGACATTCCGCGCCGGATCGTCCGTCTTGCCGACGAAACCGGGGCCGACCTGATCGTGATGGGCACGCACGGCCGGCGCGGCTTTCAGCGCCTCTTCCTCGGCAGCGTGGCCGAGCGCGTGCTGCGCCTGGCCACCTGCCCCGTCCTGATGATTCCGGCGAACTGCCCGCCGGAGAAACCCGCCGAAACTGCCGCGGCATCAACCGAAAAGGAGCCGTCATGAGCTACAAGACCCTGCTCGTCCACCTCGACGACAGCGAGCGCTGCGCGACGCGCGTCGACCTCGCGCTCGAACTCGCGGCGCGCTGGAACGCGCATCTGATCGGCCTCTACGTGGTCTGCCAGGACCTGTTCGAGCCGTTGCGACGGCCCGACGAACCGCTGAAGCTTGCCGTGTACGAGCGGCTGTGCGAGCAGCGTCGCAAGGAAGCCGAAGAAAAATTCCTGACGGCCGCCGAGCGCGCGGGACGCAGCGTCGAATGGCAGGCTCCCACCGGCGACGCGACCGCCGCCGCCATTCTGCACGCGCGTCACGCCGATCTGCTGGTGCTCGGCCAGGAAGACCCCGACGATCGCATGACCTACGTCGCGCGCCATTTCGTCGAGGATGTCGTGATGGGCAGCGGCCGCCCGGCGATCGTCGTGCCCTACGCCGGCGACGTGCGAACGATCGGCGAGAACGTGCTGATCGGCTGGGACGGCGGGCGCGAAGCCGCCCGCGTGATGGCCGATGCGCTGCCGCTGCTCGCCCGTGCGCGCTTCGTCAACGTCGAGACGGTCGTGCGCGGGCAGCCCGATCCGGACAAGACGCCCGCGGGCGTCGACGTCGCCGCGTATCTCGAACGGCACGGCGTTCGCGCGTCGTTCTCCACGACGCCGCGCGACCGGTCGGTCGGCGTGGGCGCGACGCTGCTGAACCGGGTGACCGACCTGCACGCGGACCTGCTCGTGATGGGTTTGTACAGCCACGCACGCATGCACGAACGTGTGCTGGGCGGCGCCACGCGCACGATTCTCGAGACGATGACGGTGCCGGTGCTGCTGTCTCACTGAGCCGTCGAAAAGGGGGCAGCCGCTTGCGGCCGCCCCCTTTTCGTCACAACACGGCCGCACACGCGCCCTGCCCCTCCCGCACGACCAGCACCGGCCGGTCGGCCGTGCGCACCAGCGATTCGGCGACGCTGCCGAGCAACGCGCGGCGCACGCCGCGCCGCCCGTGCGTGCCCATCACGATCAGCTCCGCGTCGCACTCGGCGGCGGCGCGCGCCAGGACGGACGACACGTCCTCGCCGCACGCGTCGAGCGTGTGTGCCGTGCCGCGGACGCCGCAGAGGCGAAACGCGGTCTCCGCGTCGGCCACCGCGATCGCGGCCCTGTCCGCATCCAGCCCCGCCGGGTCGCGCTGGCCGATATAGCCGCTGTCGAAATCGGCCACCCTCGGCGCGTCCGATACCACGCACACGGCGACGATCAGGCCGCCTGAATCGCGGGCGAGCGCGATCGCCTCGTCGAGCGCGAGTCGCGAAGCGCGGCTGCCGTCGAGTGCCGCAAAGATCCGTGCATACATGGAGCCTCCCCGTTGCCGTTCGGATTTGACCGGCATGCCAGACCAGTCTGGGCCCGACGGGCGTCGTCCGGTTGACGCCGGTCAAGGCCGCCCGGAAACAGGCGTACACATCGGTCCCGATTGGCGAACCCGGACAAAACGCGCACAATTTCGGGCGACATCGCAGTTTCGGCCTGCCCCGCTTCCCGTGCCCCGCGTCCGGCCCGCCACCCGCCAGCCGCCGGCGATATCCGTCAGGATGAACGGCAATGACAGTCCATGTGCCCGCCTTCAAGGCCGGGCCGGCTCCGCGCAGGGTCCGGCCCGCGCGATCCGCGACCCTCGCCGCGCTGCTGACGCTGGCGCTCGGCCTGGCCACGTCGTTTGCCGCCGCCCGGCTTCTGCAGAACCGGGCGCAGGAAGCCGCCCAGGCACGCTTCGCGCAATCGGCGACGCTCGCGACGGCCGACCTCCGGCGCAGCCTCCTCGGCGCCGCCGCCGTCTTGCGCGGCGCGCGCGGCTTCGCGTCGACGCTGGTCGTGCCGCAATCCGGCGACGCGTGGCGTCGTTACCTCGACGGTCTCGATCTGGACGGCTTGCAGTCGCCCGTCCGCAGCGTCGGGAGAATCGAGTCGAGCACAGCCAATGACGACCAGGCGACCCGGCGGGCACTGCAGCGCGCGGCGGAAACCGGCAGGGTCGCGCTGGCCGCGAACGCGACCCAGGACAGCACCGACGCGACGAGTGCCCGCACGGCGCTGATGTTGTATCTGCCGATTTATGCGGACGCTGAAGACGGGGCGCCGTCGGGGCCGCAACATGCGCGCGCGACCGGATACGTCTATGCCGCGCTCGATCCGGCACGTCTCGTCGATCCGTCGATCCTGGATCGGCTACGCGTGGAAATCGCGGCCGACATCCCGGCGGCGCTCGTCCATGCCGGCGGCTTCGGCGGCAACGACGCCGCGGCCGCCGGCACCATGCTCACGCGAACGGATTCGCTGTCGTTCGGTGGTACGCCGCTCACGCTGCGCTACAGTGCGCCGGGCGCGGACACGACCGGACCCGCGCTGGCCGTACTGGCGGCCGGCGCCACGCTGTCGCTGATCCTGGCCGTGCTCGTGCACCAGGTTGTCTCCACGCGAATCTCCGCCGCCGTGCCCGCCGGCGACGGCCAGCCGACCGGGGAGCGGATGATGGGCATCATCCGGTCATCGATGGAAGCGATCATTACCGTCGACGAAAGCCAGACGATCGTGATCTTCAATCCGGCCGCGGAACGCGTATTCGGTGTCTCGGCGATGGAGGCGATCGGCGCGCCGCTGACCCGCTTCATCCCCGAGCGCTTTCGCGCCGCGCATGCGCGGCACGTCGAGCAATTCGGCGTGACGGGCGTGTCGGACCGCCAGATGGGGCAGCAACGCGTGCTGTTCGGCCTGCGCGGCGACGGCACGGAGTTCCCGATCGAGGCGTCGATATCGCAGATTCGCGACGGCACGGGCAAGCTGTACACGGTCATGCTGCGCGACGTCACCGAGCGCGTCCGCGCGGAAAATGCGCTCAGGCAGTCGCGCGAGGAACTCCGCGAGTTGTCCGCCAACCTGCAGAACGTGCGGGAGGAAGAAAAAACGCGGATCGCGCGCGAGTTGCACGACGACCTCGGCCAGCAACTCACCGCGCTCAAGATGGATCTCTCCGCCGTCGAGCTGGGGCTCGCGGGCATTGTCGCCCCCCATACCGGCGTGCGCGAGCAGTTGGGCGGCATGCATCGCCTGATCGATTCGACCGTTGCGTCGGTGCGGCGCATCGCGGCCGATCTGCGGCCGGTGATGCTCGACGACCTGGGTCTCGTCCCGGCGATCGAGTGGCTTGCAAACGATTTCACGCATCGCTACCGGATCACGGTCGACCGGGACATCGCCCCCGCCGATACCGCGTTCACCAGCGCCGGCGCCACCACGCTGTTCCGCATCGTGCAGGAAGCGCTCACCAATGTCGCCAGGCATGCCGACGCGACGCACGTGACGCTCGCGCTGAAAGTGGAAGACGGCTACTGCATGCTGCGCATCGCGGACAACGGCCACGGTGCGCCGGAAGTCGCCCGCGACGAGCGCGATCGTCCGTCGTTCGGGCTGATCGGCATCCGCGAGCGGGCGCACATGCTCGACGGCACGGTAACGATCGACAACCGGCCGGGAACGGGATTCACGATCACCGTGGCGTTGCCGCTTCACGCCATCCAGCAAGGAGATGTGCTGTCATGATCAGGGTACTCATCGCCGACGACCACGCACTCGTCAGGGACGGCCTCCGGCACATCCTGCAGAACGCAAGCGGCTTCGAGGTCGCGGGCGAAGCGTGCGACAGCGCATCCACGATCGCACTCGTGCGCGGCACGGCCGCGAACGTGCTGGTGCTCGACCTGTCGATGCCCGGCCGGAACGGCGTCGAGCTCATCAAGCAGATCAGGGACGAGAAACCGGCCTTGCACGTCCTCGTGCTGACGATGCACGCCGAGCAACAATACGCGGTGCGCGCGTTCCGCGCGGGTGCATCCGGCTACATGACCAAGGAGAGCGCGAGCGCCGAGCTGGTCGCGGCGCTGACCAAGATCGCGGCCGGCGGCGTGTATGTCAGCCTGACCATGGCCGAACAGTTTGCGCAGAGCCTGAACGAACCGACCGATCTCCTGCCGCACCAGCGTCTGTCCGACCGTGAATTCGACGTCTTCCGGCGCGTCACCACCGGCGAGTCGATTTCCGAAATCGCGCAGGCGCTCTGCGTCAGCGTCAAGACCGTCAGTACGTACAAGACGCGCATTCTCGAGAAGATGCAAATGCCGAACGACACGGCGCTCGTGCGTTATGCGATGCGCCACAAGCTGTTCGACGACCCGGACGAACTCTGACGGCGGCCAGGCAGCCGGCCGCTTGCGCCGACGATCTCGCTGCCACCGCCCGCCTCGGCGGCACGATCGCGGCAAGATGCCGCCCCCTTTGTAGGAAACGCCCTACAACGCTTCCACGTGTCCTACCGCATCTTCAATTCCGGCTGATTTCCGTCGAGCGTCGCGCCATCCATACTGCGTATCAAGAAAAACAAGCCAGCGTGCCGCCCGGAGCAATGGCCGCATCAATGCCGAGACCGGTTTCGGTCTCGTGGCCCGTCCGGTGTGGTTCCCCATCAGGAAGGCGGCAGACACCAAGGCCGCCGGTACGACGGCCAGCGCGATCCCGCCCGACAGCGATTCGCCGCTGGCCCAGGAATTGGAGCCAATCATGCAAAGCCATGCCGATGTATCGCAGACCCTGCCGTTACACCCGTTACAACCGTCACGTCCGTTCATCCCGCTGCATCCCGTCGAACGGGCGGACCAGCCGAAGCGCGCCGCGTCCCGTTGCTCGACCTGCGCGCTGCGTACCGTGTGCATGCCGCCCGATCTTTCGCCGGACGATTTCGCGCGTGTCGACGCGATGATCTGCACGACGCGGCACGTCAGGCGCGGCGAAACGCTGTTTCGCGCGGGTGACGCATTCAACAGCATCTATGCGGTCAGAACCGGGTCGTTCAAGACCATCGTGATGCATCGCGACGGAGACGAGCAGATCACCGGCTTCCAGATCGTCGGCGAATCGCTCGGGCTCGACGGCGTGCATACCGGGCGGCACAACGGCGACGCAATCGCGCTCGAGGACAGCACCGTCTGCATCATTCCGTTCGGCCAGCTCGAGCAGATGTGCCGCGACGTTCGGCCGATGCAGCATCACGTGTATCAGATGATGAGCGGCGAGATCGTGCGCGAATCCGCGCAGATGCTGCTGCTCGGCACGATGACCGCCGAGCAGCGCGTGGCCGCCTTCCTGCTGAACCTGTCCACGCGCTTCAAGGCGCGCGGCTACTCGGCCGCCGAATTCGTCCTGCGGATGACGCGCGACGAGATCGGCGAATATCTCGGGATGAAGCTCGAAACGGTCAGCCGCATGATGTCGAAGTTCCAGCGCAAGGGGCTCGTCGCCGCGCAAGGCAAGCAGATCCGCATCGTCGATCCGGACGGCCTCGGGCGCATCTGAGCGCATGGCGGTGCGGGCATGCCGAGCGGGATCAGCCGCGCATGCCGAGCACGGCGGCACCGGACACGCGCCCCGCGCGCAGATCGTCCAGCGCGCGGTTTGCATCGGTCAGCGCGTAACGCACCGCTTCGACCCGCAGCGGCATCGTATCGGCGATCCGCATGAACGCGGCCGCGTCCGCACGCGTCAGGTTGGCGACCGACACGATGCGGCGCTCGCCCCACAGCCACGCGTACGGAAAGCCCGGGATATCGCTCATGTGAATGCCGCCGCATACGACGATCCCGCCTTTGTCGACCGCGCGAAGCGCGGCCGGCACCAGTGCGCCCACCGGCGCGAAGACGAGTGCGGCGTCGAGGGGTTCCGGCGGCGTTTCGTCGCTGCCGCCGGCCCATGCGGCACCGAGCGACAGCGCGAGCTGCTGGGCGACGGTGTCGCCGGGCTTCGTCAACGCAAACACCTTCCGCCCCTCGAAATGCGCGACCTGCGCGACGAGATGGGCGGCCGCGCCGAAGCCGTAGATGCCGACGCGACGCGCATCGCCGGCCATGCGCAAGGTTCGGTATCCGATCAGGCCGGCGCACAGCAGCGGCGCGGCCTCGAGATCCGAATAGCGCCGCGGCAGGTGCACGCAATAGCGATGGTCGGCAACGGCGCACTCGGCATAACCGCCGTCGATCGTATAACCGGTGAATCCCGGGCTGTCGCACAGGTTTTCGCGGCCGGACGCGCAGTACGCGCAATGCCCGCAGGTCGAGCCCAGCCATGGAACGCCCACCCGGTCGCCGACGGAGAATCCCGTCACGCCCTCGCCGGGCACGCGCACCGTTCCGACAATCTCGTGCCCCGGCACCAGCGGCAGCTTCGGGTGTGCGAGTTCGCCGTCGACGACATGGAGATCGGTCCGGCATACACCGCACGCGTGCACGTCGATCAGCAACTGGCCCGGCGCCGGCAGCGGTTCCGGCACGCGCGCCTCGCGCAAATGCGGCGTCGTGCCGTCAAACATCATCGCAAGCATGCTCGCCTCCCCGCGCCATCGTGTTCGCGCGCGTCACGATCCAAGGCTAGTCGCCACGCGCCGCGCGCGCATGGCGCAGTGACGGGCGCTTGATGTGGGTCAACGGCGGCCGGCCGGTTGCTGACACGATGAAGTGGCATGACGCCGCCGGCCCGGCGACCAGGAGATGATCGAATGACAGCCGTTCCCCCACTTGCCGCAAGCGCGCATCCCGAAGCACTTCTGAGGTCGCTGCTGGCCTATGCGGTGCTGGCCCCGTCCAGCCACAATTCGCAGCCGTGGCGGTTCATCGTCGACGGGCCCACGATCGCGGTCTGCGCGGACCGCGTCCGTGCGCTGCCCGTGGTCGATCCGTTCGATCGCGAGCTGATCATCAGTTGCGGCGCCGCGTTGCTCAACCTGCGTGTCGCGCTCGACCACGCAGGGCTCGCCCATACGATCAGCACGTTTCCGTCCGAAGTCGACCCCGATCTCCTCGCACTGGTGCGGGTGTGCGACGACGGCTACTCCGACGCGTCGCTCGGCGCGCTGTTCGATGCGATTCCGGAGCGCGTGACGACGCGCGCGCCGTTCGAATCGACGGCCGTCCCGGACACGCTCCAGCGCGAGCTGATCGCGGCCGGCGTGGCGGAAGGCGTCGAGGTCGCCTGTGTCGACGCGATCGCGCACCGCGCACGGGTGGCCGAGCTCGTCGCCGAAGCCGACCGGCAGCAGTTCGCCGATCCGCGCTTCCGGCGCGAGCTGGCGAGCTGGATCGATCCGCGCCGGCACGTCGACGGCATGCCGGCATTCGCGGCCGGCGTGCCGACGCTGCTGGACTTCGCGGCGCCCGTCGTGACGATGGCGGTCCGGACGTTCGATCTCGGCAACGGGCTCGCCGCGCTGCATCACCAGCTGGTCGGCGCGTCGCCGCTGATCGTCTGCCTGTCGACCGTCCGCGACGATCGCGAGGCGTGGCTCGCCGCCGGACAGGCGCTGGAGCGCGTCCTGCTCGTCGCGACGCGCGCGGGCCATACGGCGTCCTACCTGAACCAGCCGATCGAGACGGCCGGGCTGCGCGCCCACCTGCGCCACATGCTCGGGCTGCGCGGCGAGCCGCAGTTGCTGCTGCGCGTCGGGCGCGGCCCGCATACGCCGCATTCGCCGCGCCGCCCGCTCGACGAAGTCGTCTCCTGATCGCGCCGCGCGGCAAGGTGCGCCTCTCCGACCCCGACGAGGAAAAAAACATGAACCTCCTGCGTTTCGCCGCCCTCTGCGCGATCGCTGCGGTGGCCGGCCCGGCCGCCGCGCAGACGGCCGTGCCCGAGCCGACCGATCTCGTCAACGCGCAGCACTGCATGTTCTGCCACACGCCCGACATGAGGTTCCTCGGGCCGTCGTTCCACGAGATCGCACAGCGCTATCGCGGCGATCCGGCGGCCGCCGCGGAACTGGAACGCAAGCTGCGCGTCGGCGGCCGCGTGCACTGGGGCGACACGCCGATGCCGTCCGCCGAGGATCGCGGCGGCCCGCTGTCCGCCGACGATGCGCACCAGCTCGTGCAATGGGTGCTGAGCCAGTAGCCGGGCCGCCGGCCCGCACCGCATGCCGACCGCCATCAAACGCATCCCCGCCCGTACGGTACGAGGCAACGCGCGCCGCCGTGCCGCGCCCGGCGTGACGCCGGTGGACACGCGCGGCATGCCCGCACGTCCGCGGCCCGATGCGCTCGTCGGCAACGACGACAGCGCGCGGCCCGGCCCGCGCCGCGCGCGGCGTGCCGCCCGACGCCCGAAGCGCACGCCCGTCGACGACGACGCCGCCATCCTGCAACGCGCGAGCATGCGCGGCATCCGGTTGCAGCTCGACTACTGGAAAGCCGAGGCACGCCTGCAGAGCGAAGGCATCGGCCATGCCGTCGTGATCTACGGCAGTACGCGCATCGTCGCGCCCGCCGTCGCGAATGCCCGGCTGGACGAAGCCAATCGCCTGCTCGCGCAGCGTCCGCACGATGCGGGCCGGCGCCGCGCCGTCGCGGCGGCGAGCCGGCTCGTCGAGCACAGCGTGTATTACCGCGTCGCACGCGAATTCGGGCGCATCGTCGGCCACGCCGACCGCTGCACGCGCACCGCGCGGCTCGCCGTGGTCACCGGCGGCGGCCCCGGCATCATGGAGGCCGCGAACCGCGGCGCGTACGAGCGCGGCGCGCCGAGCATCGGCCTGAACATCGAGTTGCCACGCGAACAGGCGCCGAATCCGTACATCACGCCCGATCTCGGTTTCAGGTTTCACTATTTCGCGATCCGCAAGCTGCACCTGCTCGAACGCGCGAAAGCCGCCGTGTTCTTCCCGGGCGGCTACGGCACATTCGACGAGCTGTTCGAGGTCCTGACGCTGCTGCAGACGCGCAAGATCCCGCCGCTGCCCGTCATCCTCGTCGGCGAGGCGTACTGGCGCCGCGCGGTGGACCTGGCCTTCCTCGCCGACGAGGGGATGATCGATCGCAGCGATCTCGACCTGTTCACGTACTGCGAAGCCGCCCCCGACATCTGGCGCGCGATCGGAAGCTGGTATGCACGGCGGCGTGCGGCGCGGCCGGTGCGCCGCCGCGCGCCGCCGAAACCGCGTGCCGTGTAGGAATCTGCCGACGCGCTCCGCGCGATTCCTACCGCAGCTTCGGGGCATGCCGATTGAATCGCGCGGGCGCGGCAACGATACTGAAACCACGGATCGCGGCTGCGTGCCAGCCGGATTCCGGGCCATCAGGAGAGCCGTCATGACACACGCTACCCCGCTTCCCGATTCGGGCGACCAGGCCCGCCGGCCTGACGCTGCCGCGCTCGACACGCAGGCGCTCGTCGCCCTGGCGCGCGACGCCGGCATGCTCGTGATCCTCGACGGACAGATCGGGCGCGAGCGGTACGAGAGCGTGACGGGCTCGATCGCCACGCTGGCCCGCTTCGCGCAGGCACTGCAACTGTCGGCACTCAAGGCCGCCTGAAGCCCGCAGCCGTGCCGCCGGCATCCGGTGCGACGGCGGCGGCCCGGTCTTCCGATGCAATGATCACGCTCGCCCTGCTGTCCCGTCCGTCTGCCCGGGCCGGCCGCATCCCGGTCGCCACGCGCCTGCCGACGCCGTCCATCCCGTTCGCCCGGACGTCTCCGGGATGAAGCCGCGATGAACCGGCACCTTTCCGGACACGTCGCCCACCTGTTTCCGGGCATCGCACTGCTCACACACTACCGGCGCGCATGGCTGTCGCGCGACCTGTATGCGGGCCTCGCGCTGTCGGCCGTGCTGGTGCCCGTCGGCATGAGCTATGCACAGGCGGCCGGCCTGCCCGCCGTCACGGGCCTCCATGCGTCGATCGCCGCGTTGCTCGCGTATGCGCTGTTCGGGCCGAGCCGGATCCTCGTCCTCGGCCCCGATTCGGCGCTGGCCGCGCTGATCGCCGGCGCGATCGCCCCGCTCGCCGACCATGACCCGCAGCGCGCCATCGCGCTGGCCGGCGCGCTGGCGCTGGCGGCCGGCACGATCTGCATCCTGCTCGGCACGCTGCGCCTCGGCTTCGTCACCGACCTGCTGTCACGTCCGATCCAGTACGGCTACCTGAACGGTATCGCGATTGCGCTCGCGATCGGCCGGTTGCCGGAACTGCTCGGCATGCCCGCGGCGGGCGGCGACGTGTTCTCCAGCGTGCCGCCCATCGTGCACGCGCTCGCCGAAGGCCGGTTCTCCACCGATGCCGCGCTGCTGGGCAGCGGTGCGCTCGCCACCATTTTCCTGATGAAACGGGTGATGCCGCGTGCACCCGGCGTATTGATCGCGGTGCTGGCGGCGACCGTGGTCGCGCACGTGTGGCCGCTGCACGGCATCGCGACGGTCGGCACGTTGCCGGCCGGCGCGCCCGTGCCGCACCTGCCGGTCGTCTCCGTCGCCGACCTGGGCGCGCTCGCGTCAGGCGCCGTCGCCGTCGCGCTGGTGTCGTTCGCCGACATCAGCATGCTGTCGCGCGCCCTGTCGGCGCGTTCGGGCGAAACGCCGGATCGCAACCAGGAACTGGTCGCACTGGGCGCCGCCAATCTGCTGGCCGGCATGATGCAGGGCTGCGCGGTCAGCAGCAGCGCATCGCGCACCCCCGTCGCGATTGCCGCGGGCGCGCAGAGCCAGGTCACGAACCTCGTCGCGGCGGCGTGCATCGCGATCCTGCTCGTTGCCGCGCCGACGCTGCTGACCGGCGTCCCGCGCGCGGCGCTGGCCGCCGTCGTGATGTACGCGGCGTTCGGCATCGCGGACGTCCGCAGCGTCGTCCGGCTGTACCGGATGCGTCGCGGCGAATGCCTGATTGCGGTGCTGTGCTTTGCCGGCGTGATCGGCATCGGCGTCGTGCCCGGCATCCTGCTCGCCAGCGCGCTGTCGCTGCTGTCGTTCGTGTGGCGGGCCTGGCATCCGTACGATGCGGTGCTGGGCCGGCTGGCCGGCGTGCGCGGTTATCACGACATCGCGCGCCATCCGGACGCCGTGCAGACGCCGGGGCTCCTGCTGTTCCGCTGGGATGCGCCGCTCTTCTACGCGAATGTCGAGATCTTCTGCGAGCATCTGCACGCGGCCATCGTGTCGTCTGCGTCTCCGGTCACGCGCATCGTCATCGCGGCCGAGCCCGTCACGGATATCGACGTCAGCGCCGCCGACCGGCTCGTGGCGCTTTGCGAGGAACTCCGCGCGCAGACCATCGCACTGGATTTCGCCGAAATGAAGGGGCCGGTGAAGGATCGCCTGCGCGCCTACGGGCTGTTCGACGCGTTCGGTCCCGCCAGCTTCTTTCCGACCGTGACCGACGCCGTCGCGCATCATGTCCGGCGGCAACGCGAGCATCCGCGCGACGGCGGACCGGCTGCGCGCCCCGCGCCGCCGCCTGCCGGCCGTGACCGGGCCGACGGATAGGCACACCGATACCCGTGCGAATCGGCGCTCGTTGCATCGGATGACGAACGAAACGTCGACGCACGGGAGACACGTTCACGTGCGCCGTGGCGTCAGACCGTGAACGTGTTCGATTTCCTCATCTCGACCCAGGTCATCCCCGCGCGCAGCCCGTCGATCGCGGCTTCGCGCTCGGTATCGTGGGTCCGGCTGTGCGCGAACGTGCGCTCGCATGCGCCATCCGGCGACGCGAACGTCACGTGGATCCTGCAACGATAGCCGCCCGTTTCGGCGGCAATCGTCTGGATCGTCACCGACCAGTCCGCGTCGTGTACCTCGCCTGACAGTGTCATCCGGCTTCCCTCCTTCAACTGCGCGGACTGCCCATCCGGTTGCCCGGTACCGCGCTTACTCGACGACCAGGTCGTCGACCACCGCACGCACGCCGCGCGCCGACCACGCGGCACCGCGCACGGCCTTGCGCTCGGAGAACGAACCGACCTTGCCGGACAGCCGCACGGTGCCGTCGCGCACCTCGATCGCGATGTGCTTCGCCTCGCGCTCCGCGTGGCGCATGATCGCGCGCTTGATGCTGCCGCCGATGTCGGCCGCCCCGACCGCCCCCTGCACCGCGATGTGGTCGGTCACGCCGGTCACGCTGCGCATCTGCGAGATCGCCCGCACGGCCATATGGCTCTGGTACGCCCAGTCGACCCTGCCGGACAGCGTGATCCAGCCGTGTTCGACCTGCACCTTGACCGTGTCGTCGTGCAGACCGACCGTCCAGTGCAGAACCGAGCGCACGGCATTCGCGATGTCCTCGTCGGTGCGGACGTCGTCGTCCGGCAGATGCACGGTCATGTCGACGACGAGCGCCTTGACGCCGGCCACGCGGTTCGCCGCCCGCTCGATCGCGAGTTTCTCCGCATAGCTCGGCGGGTGACCCGAGAGCGTCACGATCCGGTTGACGACCTCGACACCGATACGTGTCGCGTCGATCGCCGGGTCGGACTCGAGTTCGTCCTGGACGTCCTGCTTCAGTTCCTTGTCGGTTTTCATCGCCTGCACTCCTGTGAGCCGCGGCGTGCCTGTTCGCCGCATACGTCCAGATTTGCACATGCACGGCCGGGGATCGCTGATGCAGGTCAACGGACGCCGCTCGACGCGCATCGCGGCCTGCCGGTGCGCCGCTTGACGGAGGTCAAGCCGGCGCGGCCCGGCCGCCTTATCGTGAGATCACCGATGCGCGACGTCCCGGGCACGCACGGCGATGCTCCAAGGAGACTCACATGACGGAACAGCAACTGTTGGCCTATTCGCCGACACCGCCGGCAGGGCCGGTATCGCGGCAGGGCGAATCCCCGCCCCTCATCGACCTGCCGCACCCGGACCTCGACGGCGGCCCGCCATTGATGACCGCACTCGCGGCAAGAATGAGTTCCCGCGAATTCGCCGCCACGCCGCTGCCGCCCGCGACGCTCGGCGCGATGCTGTGGGCCGCGGACGGCGTCAACCGGCCGGCGGCCGGCGGCCGCACGGCGCCGTCCGCGCATGCGTTCAACGAAATCGACGTGTACGTCGCGCTGCCGTACGGCGTCTATCGCTACGACGCGCCAGCGCATCGGCTCGTACTGAAGCATGCCGTGGACGCCCGCAACCTGACGGGTTACCAGGACTTCGTCGGGCGCGCGCCGCTGGATCTCGTCTACGTCGTGCGGACCGCCGCGATCCTCGACATGCCGCCGCAGCAGCGCGACGTGTTCTCGGCGATCGCGGCCGGCGCCATCGCGCAGAACGTGTCGCTCTACTGCGCGGCCGCCGGCCTCGGCACGGTCGTGCGCGGCTGGATCAACCATCGCGTGCTGGCCGACGCGCTGCGGCTGAACGAGGACGAGCTGCCGATCCTCGCGCAGACGGTCGGCTACCGCGCAGGCGGCGCGGCATCGAATGCGTGAGCGCCGCGGCGCCCGCTTCGACGAAACGGCGCGCGGATCGCTCCGCGCGCCGTTCCCTCCTGTCGGGCAACGCATGCCGGCGTCACCCGCAACCTGCCGCCCGATCAGCCGATCGTCAGCTTTTTCTGCGCGACCGGCGCCTTCTTCGGCAGCGTCAGCGACAGCACGCCGTCCTGATACGTCGCCGTTGCCTTCGCGTCGTCGATTTCACCCGACAGCGAGAACGAGCGGCTGACCGCGCCGCTATAACGCTCGCGCCGGATCACGCGCTCGCCTTCCTTCTGCTCGCTGTTGCGCTGGATTTTCGCGTTGATCGATACGGTACTGCCCGTCACCTGGACGTCGATGTCGTCCTTGGCGACGCCCGGCAGCTCCGCGTTGACCTTGTACGCATCGTCGCTTTCCGTCACGTCGATCTTCATCGATGCAAGATCGGGCTCGTCCGCCAGCGTCATCCCGCGCAGCGGCCTGAACAGGCCCTGAAACAGGTCGGCGACGGGTTCGATCGAAAACGGATCGTACCGTGTGACATTGCTCATGGTTCGTACTCCTCGAACGATTGACATGCGGCCCGCGCTTTCGTCCCGCCCGCGCGAAGCCATGACGAAGATCGGATTGGCGCGGCACCGTGTGCCGGGCAACGGACGAACGATCATCAGGATTCCAGCGTAACTGCCCGCATCGGCATGGGCTTGACACGCGTCAACGGGAGCGGACGCTCAGGTGCAGAACCGGAAATAGCCGCTGTGGAGCAGGATCGGCCGGCCGCCCATCTCCTCGAGCAGGCAGCGCGCGGCGCGCTCGATCGCGGGTCGATGACGAGCAAATGCCTCCACGAGATCCTGTTCGCGCGGCGACGCCGCGCGGAAGTGATCCTCCAGTGCCTCCGCGGTGATCGCGCAGTGCACACGGCGGCCTTCGACCAGCGCGGGAAACGCCAGCGCGGGATCCTGGCCGCAATACGTCGGATGTTCGCAAGGAAAGGAGATCTGCATGATGGTCACCTGGGCAGGTTGCGCATGGGTGGGCGCGAGGTTGGCGGTGCGCCGCGTGCGGCCCGCGCCTCGCCGCGAGGCGCCGCGCGCGACGACGCTAGGCTGCCGCCGCGGCCGGGGCGGCATCGCCGGCGCGCACGAGCAGGACCGGGCAACTCGATCCGCGCAGGAAACGCTCCGCGACGCTGCCGAGAAACAACCGCCGGACACCGCGGCGGCCGTGCGTACCGATCACGGCCAGATCGATCGAACGCTCGACGACGTACCGTTGCAGCCGTTCGGCAACATTCTGGCCGGGCTCGGTCTCGACGATTTCCGTGTCGCCGTTGACCGCCGCGTGCGAGATCGCCCGTTCCGCGCTGCGCAGCACCGCCGCGCCGTCGCGCCGAACCTCGTCGAGCAGCGCGTCGGGATCCATTCGTCCGGCGTACGTCACCAGAAGCGAGCGGTCGACGACGAAAACGGCGAACAGGCGCGCGCCGTACGATCGCGCCACCTTCAGACCTTCGTCGAGCGCCAGTTTCGATGAAGGACTGCCGTCCACGGCGACCATGATGTTCGTGTACATACCGACCTCGCTGGATGAACCGACGCGCCGGCGGCGTGCGGATGGGTGTCATCATCGGCGTTCGCCGGGCGCGGGCGTTGACGGAGGTCAACGGTTCGGAATCACGCGGAAGCGCGCGGGCACGAGACGCCGGATCAGCGCGGCGCGGCCGGCTTCGGCGCGTCGGGGGAACGCGCCGGGTTCACGTCGGCCCGGAAACCTCGCTCGATGTCGAGGATCTTCGTCGCGCATGCGTCGTACCGCCATCCCGGGCCGCCATCGCTGTCGTACATGCCCTTGCACATCGCCTTGAGCCGGATCACCGCCGCGCCGCCGCCCGATGCGGTGCGCGAGGCCCACACATAGACTTCGCCGGCCAGGAACGGCGGCGCCGTCTCGATCGTGTCGGCATCGGCCCGGGTGATCCGGGTCGACGAATGGCCTTCGACGTAGCGGCGCGCAACGCGCCAGGCGCGATCGCATTCGGCCGGTGTCGAACACGGCAGCGCCGCGGCCTGGCGCGCCGCGAACAATTGCGTTTCCGTCGACCGGAAGGCCGCGTTCCGCTCCGCACCGGCGCATGCACTCAACGCGAGCAACACGACGACCGCCCACACCCGTTGTTTCATCTCCACTGCCTCGCAACGCATCGCGTTCCGCTCGCCATTCGGCGGCATGAATCCGCTCGACGCCAACCCGGCCGCGTGACGCACCGACATCCTGCATTCGGTACACAGTCACGTGCCGCATCGCCCGAATCGACTGTAGGGCCGCCATGGGGAATGCGGTTGACCTGCGTCAAGCGCGCGCCGGCGCGGTGCGTACCGCACGCGCCGCAACGGTGCCGACGACGTGCATGCGGGCGGCGTTGCGCCGCTATCGCGCCGGCGCCGGGCCACGGCACGCCGTCCGGGTGCGCACGGTCAACGCGCTTGACACGCATCAAGCCGGCATGGGCGACAGTCGGCTGCAATAGGGTTCGTCGCACGCGTACCCCGAGCCTGCCGGCCCGATCCCGCGACTTCGAGCAGACGGAGCGTGCCGCTTCCGTTCGACTACAACCCGCGGGCACGGCGCGATGCAAGCGCCCTGCCCATCGTTCCGTTCATCATGTCCCGAGCACCACGCCTGCCGTTCACGTCGAGCCGCGGAGCCGCACGACGAAAGACCCTGCAATTCGATCGCGCGTTGCGTCGGCCTGCCACCTATCCGCATCCCGCCGGCCGGATCGAACGGATCGAAACCCACCTGTCCGTCGTGTATCTGGCGGGGCGCTACGCGTACAAGCGCATCAAGCCCGTGCGATTCGCGTTCGTCGATCTCGTGCACCCCGCGCAGCGCCGCCGCTGCGCGCTGGCGGAATGGTCGCTCAACCGGCCGTTCGCCGGCCCGCTGTACCTGGGCGTCTGGCCGATCGTCGCGCGCGGCCGCGGCAGCACGTTCGGCCCGCCCGTGCGAACCGGCACGCACCGCCACCGGCAGCCGGCGGTGCCCGGCGAGTATGTGGTGCGCATGCGCCGGTTCGACGCGCAAGCGATGTTGTCGGTCCGCAGCGCATCGCACGACACGGGGCTGGCGGACGCGGACGCATTCGCGCAGACGCTGGCCCGCCATCATCTGCACGCACCGCGCCGTGCGCCGCGCGGCTACCCGGGCAGCGCGGCGAACGTCGTGGCCCAATGCCAGGCGTTGTGCGACACGCTCGACGTCACGGTGCCCGCTCAAGCCGCGCTGCGACGCTGGTACGAAGCCGAGCTGGCCCGTCTCGCGCCGCAGTTCGCCGAGCGGCACGCGAACGGCTTCGTGCGCGCCTGCCACGGGGATCTGCATCTCGACAACGTCGTCCGCTGGCGCAACCGGATCCTGATGTTCGACTGCATCGAGTTCAACGACGCACTGCGCTGGATCGACGTGGCGAGCGATCTCGCGTTTGCATGGATGGACTACGCCGCCCGCGGGCGGGCAGATTGCGCCCACCGCCTCCTGTCAGGATGGCTCGCACGTACGGGCGACCATGCGGCGCTGGCCGTACTGCCGTGCTACTTCGTCTATCGTGCGCTGGTGCGTGCGCTGACCGCGCGGCTGCGCGGCGACGAGGCAACGCGCGGCCGCTATCTGCGCCTTGCGTCGGACATGGCGCAGGCACGCCGCGATGCGCGGCCGTTGCTGCTGCTCTGCCATGGCATGTCCGGTTCCGGCAAATCGGTGGCGAGCCGCGCGCTGGCGGAACAGCTCGGCGCGATCCGGCTGTCCAGCGACGCCGAGCGCAAGCGCCTCGCCAGCGCACCGGAGGACACCCGGCTGCCGCTCGCCGCTTATTCGGAGACGGCGATCGACGCGGTCTACGACAGACTGCGGGCGCAGGCCGGCGAGGTCCTCGCCAGCGGCTATACGGCAATCGTCGACGCGACGTTCCTGCTCCGGCGCAACCGGGCACCCTTCATCTCGCTCGCCGAGCAACGCGGCGTGCGCGTCGCGATTCTCGACTTCACCGCGAGCCCGGCGACGCTCGCCGCCCGTGTCGCGGCACGGGCCGCACACGGGCGCGACGCATCCGATGCCGACACGGCCGTACTCGCCCGGCAGGTCGAGCATGCCGAGCCGCTGGCGGGAGCCGAGGCCGCGATCGCGATCCGCTTCGAAACCGAGTGCGACGTCGCGGCGTACGGGAGCCGCGCGTTCTGGGCGCCGTTATTCGCCGCGCTACGCGCGTAGCGCGCCGCCCGACTGACTTGACGCCATGTCACGACGCTCCGTTTCGGCCGGCCGCGGCCCGCATGATCAACGGCCGAAGGTGCGCGTATGGTCGTCGTAGTCGAACAGCCCCGCGTAGCGGCCCCAGTCCGTCACGACGCGCAGCGCCTGTTCCGCGCTGCGCGGATCGAGATGATCCTCGAGCTCCAGTTCGAAGCGCTCACGCGGCGCGCGATGCCCTGCACGCTCGTCCAGCACTTCGTCGATATGCGCGGCAAGCGGCACGAACTTGACGACATGCTCTCGAAACAGACGCCGCCGGGCCTCGTCGTCGCTGTGCGCGAACACGTGGCCCGCCGCGCTCAACCGGAGGGTGCGGTCGTGCCACTCGGCAAAGGCGAGCAGATGGAGCGCCGCGGCGGTCGCATGGAGCACGTCGACCCGGAGCGCGAGCGCCGCGGCAATCGCGCCGAGTTCCGCATGGCCGTCGTACGGCGCGGCCGCCAGGGTCTCGACGAACCCGGCGAGATGGTGGCTCGTCACGTCGGGTAGCGCCATGGCCAGCGTGCCGCCGGCCGCCGCGCGAGCCGCCGCCGCGTCGGCGATGCGCGCGGTCAGCGTCGCGTAGATCTTGCCGACGATTGCCTGGAAGGCCGGGTCGTGCCGGTTGCGCGGACGCGGCAACGGCACGTTCAGCGCGGCGTCGATGCGCGCCGGGCCGGCACCGAGCACCAGGATGCGATCGCACATGAGCACGGCTTCCTCGATGTTGTGGGTCACCATCATCACCGACCGGGTCGACAACTGGCGCGCGTCCCACAGGTCGAGAAAATCGGTGCGCAGCGTTTCCGCGGTCAGCACGTCGAGTGCCGAGAACGGTTCGTCCATCAACAGCAGGACGGGTTCGCTGACGAGCGCACGGGCAAACCCCACCCGCTGACGCATGCCGCCCGACAGTTCGCGCGGATAAGCCGATTCGAAACCGTCGAGCCCGATCAACTCGATCGCGGCGGCCGCCCGTTCGCGCACGTCGCGTGGCGGAAGGCCCAGCGCATCGAGCCCGAGCTCGACGTTTTCGACGACGGTCAGCCACGGGTACAGCGCGAAGGTCTGGAACACCACCGCAATGCCGGCGGTCGGGCCGGCAAGCGGCGCCCCGCGATATGCGACCGTGCCGGACGACGGCTCGACGAGCCCGCCCGCGATCCGCAGCAGCGTGGACTTGCCCGAGCCGGAGCGGCCGAGCAGCCCCAGTATCCCGCCCTCGCGGAGCGTGAGGTCGATATCGGCCAGCACGTGCAGCGGCTCGCCGGACGGCTTCGTGAACGATTTGCATACGCCGCACATCTCGAGCACGACCGGCGCCTGCTCCGATGACGGTGCGGCCGCGCCCGCCGCGTACGCTTCCTTGCATTCACCGGGATTCGACACATCGGTCTCCTGCGGATAAAGGATCGGGCCCGGACTCAATCGAACCGCGTCCTGCGCTCGGCGAACGCATACATCGGGCGCCACACGAGCCGGTTGGTCGCGATCACGAGCAGCGACATGACGGCGACACCGAGCGCGATACGCGGAAAGTCACCGGCGCCGGTCATCTGCGCGATATAGGCCCCCAGTCCGCCGGCATTCAGGCGCGTGCTGCCCCAGCTCACCGCCTCCGCGACGATGCTCGCATTCCATGCGCCGCCGGACGCGGTGATCGCGCCCGTCACGAAGTACGGCAGCACACCCGGCAACATGACGCGACGCCACCAGGTCACCGGCCGGACCCGGAAGCATGCCGCCGCTTCGCTCAGGTCGGCCGGAAACGCGCTCGCTCCGGCGATCACGTTGAACAGCACGTACCATTGCGCGCCCAGGATCATCAACAGCGGCAGCCAGACATCGGGGGCGAGCCGGTAGCGCACGATGACGAACACCGCGACCGGAAACAGCAGGTTGGCCGGAAACGCGGCGAGAAACTGCGTGATCGGCTGGATGCGGGCGGCCACGCGCGGTCGAAGACCAATCGCAATGCCGACCGGCACCCAGATCGCCGACGCGATCACGACCAGCACCGTCACGCGAACGAAGGTGAGCGCCCCTTCGCCCGCGACGACGCGCAGGTCCGTCCAGGTCAGCGCCGCGCGTTCGAGCCGGAACAGGACAACCGCCGCATACCCGCCTCCCGCCGCGCACAGCGCGAACCAGAGCGCGTCACCCGCGTGCCGCGGCAGCGCCATCCGGCCGCGCCACGGCCATGCGGCCCCGGGCAGCCGCGCACGCGCGGCGCGGCGCAACAGCATGCCGACCGGGCCGCCGGCACGGGCCATCCATCGCGACCGGTGGAACAGGTCGAGCATCCAGCTGCGCGGCACGACCGCGGGCACGGCATCGCCATACCGGAACCGTTCCGACCACGCGACCAGCGGCCTGAACAGCAACTGGTCGTACAGGACGATCGCGACGCTCATCGCGACGATCGCCCAGCCCACCGCGGCCAGGTCCCGGTTCGCGATCGCCTGTGCGACATAGGCGCCCACGCCCGGCAGGTCGACGTGCAGGTCGCCGACCGCGATCGCCTCCGATGCGACCACGAAAAACCAGCCGCCCGACATCGACATCATCGCGTTCCAGACGAGACCGGGCATCGCGAACGGCACCTCGAGGCGCCAGAAGCGCTGCCATGCGGACAGCCGGAAGCTGCGGCTTGTCTCGTCGAGATCGCGCGGCACCGTGCGCAGCGACTGGTAGAAGCTGAACGTCATGTTCCACGCCTGACTCGTGAAGATCGCGAAGATCGCCGCACATTCGGCGCCCAGCATACGCCCCGGAAACAGCGACAGGAAGAACAGCACCGTGAACGACAGGTAGCCGAGGATCGGCACCGACTGCAGCACGTCGAGCAACGGAATCAGCACCCGCTCGGCCGACCGGCTCCTGGCCGCCGCGGTCGCGTAGACGAACGTGAAGGCAAGCGATGCGAGCAATGCCGCGAACATGCGCGAGACCGTACGCAGCGTATAACCGGGCAGCGCCGCGGGGGACAACGAGATGGCCGGGGGATGCGCGACGGCGAGCGGGCCTGCCATCTGGTGCGCCGAGATGCCGGCCAGCATCAGGAACCCGATGACGATCAGCACCGCGGCGAGATCCCGCCAGCCCGGCGCGGGCAGCGTCCAGCGCCCGCCGCGCAATACCTCCGCATGGTGCTCCACGGTGCCCCTCCCGGCCGATGATGGCGGTTCATCTTCAGGGGCGGGCGGGACAGTCGCGTTGACCTGCGTCAACCGTCCCGCGGCAGCCGGCCCGGGTCGCGCCGACGGATGCGGGCGCGGTCGGCGTTCGGAAGATGAACGTGTCCGAATGCTTCAGATCGACACGGGCCATGCCGCCGCCTGAAACCTCCAGCGCCGCTTCGCGCGCGGCCGCCAATACCCGGTGGCGCGCGGCGACATGCCCGCACGCGCGGTCGCCGCAGGCACGCCGCGGCGGAACGCGGTGCACGCCGGATCAGTCGCGTTGCTTCTCCTCGAAATACGGCTGACGCGCCGCCACGAGGCGCAATTCGTCGAGCAGCGCCGCGGCCACGCGAAGCAGGTCGTCGAGCGAGACGATACCGACCAGTTCGCCGTCGTCGCCGACGACCGGCAACCGGCGCACGCCGTGCTGACGCATCCGCTTCGCGAGCAGCCAGACATCGTCGTCGACATCCGCGACGGCGACGGGCGCGGACATGATGTCGCCGACGAACAGCGCGTCGGCCTCCGCGCCCGGGCCGACCACGGCAAGCACGATGTCCCGGTCGGTCACCATGCCGATCGGCTTGCATCGTCCTTCCTGTTCATGGACGACGACCAGGTCGCCGGCATGCGCGTCACGCATCCTGGCGGCTGCCTCGACGACGGTCGTCCGGGCGGGACACGTCGCGACATCGCGGGTACAGAGCATCGCAGCATTCATGTTCGTTCTCCCGGTCGGGGCGAAGCGGATCATCGGCGCGTGACGCGATCGGTTCCCGTCGCCATGCGCGCCCGTTCGCATCCGGTGAAAACAACGGTAAATCCGGCCGCGCAACCGGAAATTGATGCAGGTCAGCGCGGTGCGCCGTGCGGCGTTCCGCGCAATGCCATGGCCGTTGCCGTCCGGCGCGCGGCCGTGAAGCCGGCGTTGCCGTCGCGGCCGGGGCGATCGCACTCGGCGAAGCGCGACACGATCCGGCAGCCGTCGTCCGACAAGCGCGCGGGAGCCTCCACAAGCGACGCGGCATCCAGTCGCACGAGGCCGCGATCGACCAGACGGCGAAGGTCGGCGGGGTCGCCCTGCTGGCATCGCGGCTCGCTGGCGAGCACCATCAGGATCGCGATCTCGTGGGGACTCAGCAGCCGGTCGCCGTCGGCGTCGGCGTCGACCGGACGATTCCGGTGCGGCGCGACGGGCGGCGTGATGATCCGGGGATTCGACGTGTGCGCAAACAGGGAAGGCATGGTGGAGGCCCGTATCATGAACGTGAAGACGCGGACGGCACGGTGCATGTCGGTTCCCGATCGAAAGCGACACGCGCAAGCCTTCATCTTCGCTCTTGCAGCACAAGCTGTCTTGACGCAGGTCAGCAAGTGCACGCACGCGCCCCTCACTACCGGCGATTCATCTGACGTGATGCCATCCGGAGATCCGCTTTGCGTGTCTGTCAGGAACACGTCAATTTGATCGTTTAGCCTTTGGTCGGCAGATCGGAACGCCACGGTAGCGTAAGTATCTTCACGTCGGCCGCTCGGACTCCCGCTCGCGGTCGCATGTCGTCCGCATGTCGTCCACGTAGCACTCCGCATCATCCGGTTTTCTCCGGAGAGACCAAACGCCGTATCCGGCTTGCATGAAATCAATGCGTCGCGGTCGGCCGGAATCCATCATGAATCACCGTCCTGAAGAGGTCCATGCATGAACCGGTACTACGAAGTCGAACGCGAGCTCGCCCATATCGAAGGATCCATTCGACTGCTCGAACAGGCACGGGGCGACTTCCATAAAAAGACGTCGATCAGCGATCCCGCATACTGGCGTGCAAGACTGCACGCGGTCATGGCGACGGCCGAACAGAACAAGACGCTGCTGCGCCGCGCCGACGAAATCCTCGCACGGCTCGATCGGTTCTGATGCGCCCACACCCGGTCCGCCTGCATTCCCGATACGTGACGATCGGACGATTCGGGCAAGATGCGCGCGGCACAGGGGGCGTGCATCGATCAATCCGGCGAAGCGCCCGTATAACGCGCACCATCGAGTTCGGATCGGGCCGAACCATCGTGCTTGACCTCCATCAACGCGCCGCTGCTGCATCGCTCACAGATTGCAAGGAAGCGCGCGAAACGATTCGCACCGCGAAACGTGTCCGACTCTCCGGCGGCTTCTCGTCCATCCGCGATATGGCATGACCTGATCGAACAGCAACGCCAATGGTGGCGTACGTGGAACGTTGCCGCTCACTCGAACCGGCAGGCCGCGCGCGGCAGCGCCGAAAGCGTGTCGCTCGACAGTTTCAGAATGCCGTCGAAACCGGCCTGGTTGTCCGCCGGGCAGAACGCCGCAAGCGTCATGCCGTCCGGTCGTGTGTACTCGACGTTGAACACGGCCTTGTTCAATGCGATGAAGCTCGCGTAACCGCCGCACTCGTGGAACCTGTTGCATTGCTCGTTGAGCGCCCAGTCGGCCACTTTCGCCATCGCGGCCGCGATACCCGAGCCGTTCTTCAGGCCCATCGACATCCCGCGATCGTGCGCGGCGGCGATCAGCGCCGTGTTGTACCGCAGTTGGTCGTCGCGCGTCAGCGGAAACCCCGTTTCCTGGCGATAGCTGTCGTCGAGGTCCGGCTCGATGCCGTCGCAGCCCTTTTTCTTCGCCATGTCGAGACGCGCCAGCATCAAGGGCATCAGGATCGCGGTCTGGCGAATGTCCAGCCAGCGTTCGTGATCCTCGTATCCTTCGACGGGGTAACCGAGCACGCTGTCGGGAAACCGGCCGGCATCGCCACGGGTGTCTTACCGCCCGCCCACCTCCATGTAGCACACGACGGTGATGCCCTTCGCCTTCAGGCGCTGGATCGTGCCGGCATCGGTCAGCTCCATGTCGACGTCGTACATCTTGCGAGCGTTGTTCACGCCGTCCAGCACCTTCTCGTTGATCGGGTTGCCGTCGATCTGCCATTGCCAGCTCGTGCCGGGCACGAGCGGCTTCCACGCGGCGGCTTGCGGCGCGCGCGCCGAAGCCGCCGCGACCGGGCCGCCCGGCACCGACGAATCCGAGTCGCCGCCGCACGCCGCAAGCAGCAGCATCAGCACGAATGAAGCGAATGATCTTGCGGACATGGCGAATCCTTTGCCTGTTGGCGGCTCCTCAGGATGCGAAAGTGCGAGGGTGCGAGGGTGCGAGGGAGTCACGTGCAGCGGAATGCAGGCGATGCATCTGCCGATCGCGCAGTGGTGCGGGAACGCGCGAAGCACGTCCGGATGGTAGGCGGGAACATCGCGCCCATCTGTTCCGATTTGTCGTTTTTTGTTTGCGTGGCGGGCCGGCGTTGTCCGCAAACGCACCGTCATCGCCGATGAGCGATTGCAGCGCGCCATCCGCGCATCGCGTTGATCGGCATGCCCGGTGCGGGCAAGACGACGATCGGCGCGGCGCTTGCGGCGGCACTCGACCGCCCGTTCGCGGATTCCGACCGGGAGATGGAGCAGCGCTTCGGCGCCCCGCTTGCCATGCTGTTTCCGCTGCCGACGTTCCGCGCCCGCGAAGCCGGCGTCATCGACGCGCTGTCGCAACGCGACACGCTGATCCTCGCCACCGGCGGCGGCGCGGTGCTGCGCGACGACACCCGCGCGCGCCTCAAGGCGCGCTGCCACGTGATCTACCTGGTCAGCGACATCGACGCGCTGTACCGGCGCACCGCGCGCGATCCCGCGCGCCCGCTCCTTGACGTGCCCGATCCGCGCGCCGTGCTGGCCGAGTTGCAGCGGACGCGCGATCCGCTGTATCGGGCCTGCGCGCATCGCCTGCTCGACACGCGCGGCGCGTCGATCGACGAAATCGTCGCGGCGGCCCTCGCCGAATCCGCGTCCGCGTCCGCCTGACGGTCGCGCCCATGCGCGCGGCTTCCCCGCTCCCGGTTCCCTTCCCGCCCCGTCAAGGGGACTCCCCACTGCCATTTCTGACAGTTGCTCCTTGTCTGATAATATCTAAAGATATATTTTTAGATAGGTTGAATTCGTCAACCGGACTCGTGGAAACCGATCATGTCCAAGTTTCTTGTCTCGACTCGAAGATGGGGTCCGATCGCTGCGGCAGCCGTGACGGCGGCCGTCATGGCCGGTTGTGCCCCGTTCGGCCAGCAGCCGGACCAACAGAAGATCACCCCGGTCGAACAGCTCGACCCGGGCCTCGCGCTTCACGCGGCCAAGGGTCAGGCCGACGTGGACGCGCAATGGTGGCGTACCTTCGGCGATCCGCAGCTCGACCGCGTGCTGGCCGACGCGCTCGCGGGCGCGCCGTCGCTGAAGGCCCAGCGCGCCCGGGTCGACGAGGCGCTCGCGCAAGCCGACGTCAGCGCGGCGGATTCCCTGCCGCTGCTCGGCGCAGCGGTCAGCGCGACGCCGACGCGGCTGCCGCGCAGCTACACCACCCCGCCCCCCGCCGCAGGCCACTGGCAAGTCAACGCGCAGGCGCTGCTGAATGCGTCGTTCGATCTCGACGTTGCCGGGCGCCTGCGCGCGCTGACCCGCGCCGCGACCCTGCGCGCCGGCGAGCAGCAGTCGCTCGAGCGCGCGGCAACCGTGTCGTTGCAGGCCGCGCTCGTCGAAACGTACCTGCAGCTCGCGCTCGAGCTGCAACTGCTCGACATCGCGAACGATACGCTGCGTCAGCACGATTACCTGCTGCGTCTCACCCGCCAGCGTGAAGCGGCGGGACTCGACATGCCGGTCGCGGTCGCGCGTGCCGGCGAGCCGCTGCCGCTCGCGCAGGCCGACGTCGAGCGGCAGCGCGCGGCCGTCGCGCTGCTGCGCCACCGGCTCGCGGCGCTCGTCGGGCGCGGGCCCGGCTATGCGGACACACTCACGCCGTCCCCCCGCGTGCTGCATGCCGTCACGCCGTTGCCCGCGGCGCTCCCGGCCGCGCTCGTCGGGCGCCGGCCCGACATCCTGGCGGCCCGCTATCGCGTCGAGGCCGCGTCGGCCGACATCGACGCGGCCCGCGCGGCGTTCTATCCGGACATCAACCTGATGGCGTTCGCCGGCGTGCAGAGTTTCGGCTTTCGCGCGCTGCTTCACGGCAGCAGCGGCACGTTCGGCGCCGGCCCCGCGATCACGCTGCCGATCTTCGAAGGCGGCAGGCTGCGAGCCGGCCTGCGCGCGCAGACCGACGCGTACAACGCCGCCGTCGCCGACTACGACGACACCGTCGTCAACGCACTCGCCCAGGTCAGCGACTCGCTCGTGCAGCTCGACGCGCTGGCGAGGCAGCGCGACCTGAATCGCGATGCGCTGGCACGCGCCCAGCAGACCTACGACATCGAGACGCGGCGCTACCAGAAAGGCATTTCCGGCTACCTGGACGTGCTGCTGGCCGAAACCCGGCTGCTTGAGGACCGCCGGTCGGTCGCTCGCGCCGATACCTCACTTGCCGTCGAGCACGTCCGGCTGATCGCCGCGCTCGGTGGCGCAACGAACCCCGGAGCCCAACAATGAATCGCACCGACACCCCGCCGGCCGCCGAACAGGCACTGCGCACCACGCGGCGCCGCTACTTCCGCTGGTTCTTCATCGCGCTCGCCCTGGCCGCGCTGGCCGGCGGCTACTGGTGGGTCACGTCGCGCGGCACCGAGACGACCGACGACGCCTACGTGACGGGCGATGTCGTGCAGGTATCGCCGCAGGTGGCGGGCACGGTCGACACGATCATGGTGCAGAACGCCGAATGGGTCCGTGCCGGCGATCCGCTGTTCCGCGTCGATCCGACCGATGCGAAACTCGCGCTCGACGACGCCGTTGCACAGCTCGCCCATGCGGTGCGCGAGTACCGCACCGCGCATGCCGACACGGCGCGCGAGGCGGCGCAGATCCTCCAGCGCAAGGCCGAGCTGTCGAAGGCGTCCGACGACCTGCAGCGGCGGCTCGGCCTCGCGCAGGACGGCGGCGTATCGCGCGAGGACATCCGCCATGCGCGCGACGCGATGACCAGTGCGTCCGCCGCGCTGGACGCGCAGCAGGCCGCGTACGACGCATCGCGTGCCCGCGTCGACGGCACGTCGATCGACTCGAACCCGCTGGTGCGCGCCGCGGCCGCGCGGGTGCGCAGTGCGGCGCTCGCACTGCGCCGCACCGAAATCCGCGCGCCGCTGGCGGGGCTCGTGACACGCCGTGTCGTGCAGGTCGGGCAGCACGTCACGCCCGGCTCGCCGGCCATGGCGCTCGTGCCGCTCGACCATGTGTGGGTCGAGGCCAACTTCAAGGAATCGCAGCTGCGCGGCATGCACGCCGGGCAGGCCGTCGAGCTTCGCTCGGACCTGTATGGCTCCGACGTCGTGTTCCACGGCCGCATCGAAGGCGTCGAGGCGGGCACGGGTTCGGCATTCGCGTCGGTGCCCGCGCAGAACGCGACCGGCAACTGGATCAAGGTCGTGCAGCGCGTACCCGTGCGGGTCGCGCTCGATCCCGGCGAATTGCGCGCGCATCCGCTGCGCATCGGCCTGTCGATGAACGCATCGGTCGTGCTCGGCGACGGCGCGCCCGGCACCGCATCGGCCTCCGTGCGCCCCGCGCCGGCCGCCGCCCGGCGCCCGATCGACGCGACGTCGATCTTCGATGACGATGCCTCGTCCGGCGACGCCCTCGTCAACGACACGATCCGCGCGAACGACGGCGCCGCCGTGCGCCGCGCGCCGGGAGCCTGAGCATGGCGCCCGTCGCTCGGGGTGCGGCGCCGAAACTGCCGCTGGAGCCGCTGCAGGGCCCGGCTCTCATGCTCGTCGCGATCGCGATCAGCGTCGCCAACTTCATGCAGACGCTCGACCTGACGATCGCCAACGTCGCGGTACCGACCATCGCCGGCGATCTCGGCGTCGCGCCGGACATGGGCACCTGGATGCTGACGTCGTTCGCGACACCGCTCGCGATCACGCTGCCGCTGACCGGCTGGCTCGCGCAGCGCTTCGGCCAGGTGCGGCTGTTCCGGGTCTCGGTCGTGCTGTTCGTCCTGACCTCGATCCTGTGCGGCCTCGCACCGAATTTCGAATCGCTGCTGCTGTTCCGCGCGCTGCAGGGCGCGGCCTCCGGGCCGATCACCGCGCTGTCGCAGGCGCTGCTGCTGGCCGTGTTTCCGGCCGCGCGCCGCAACGTCGCGCTGTCGGTCTGGCAGACCACCACGTTCGTCGCGCCCGTGCTCGGCCCGATCGCCGGCGGCTGGATCACCGACAACCTCTCGTGGCCCTACATCTTCTACGTCAACGTCCCGACGGGGGCGCTGGTCCTGCTCGTGCTGACCCGCTTCCTCGGCCGGCGCGACAACCCGACCCGCCACCTTCCCGTCGATTTCGTCGGGCTGCTGCTGCTCGCCGCCGCATTCGGCTCGCTGCAGCTGATGCTCGACCGCGGCCAGACCCTCGACTGGTTCGCGGCGGTCGAGATCCGCGCGCTCGCCGTGCTCTGCGTCGTGTCGTTCGTCGCGCTGGTCCTCTGGGAGCTGACCGACGCGCATCCGATCGTCGACCTGCGGCTGTTCGCGGATCGCAGCTTCACGGCGGGAACGATCGCGGTGACGGTCGGCTTCGGCGTCTATTACGGCGCGCTCGTGCTCGTGCCGCTCTGGTTGCAGACCGAGCAGGGCTACACGGCGACCTGGGCCGGCATCGCCACCGCGCCGCTCGGCATCGCGGGCATCGTGATCGCGCCGTTGATCGGCCGCATCCAGGGGCGCAGCGACCCGCGCCGCCTCGCGACCGTGGCGCTGGTCGGCTGGGGCGCGGCGTCGTTCTGGCGCATGGGCTTCAATACCGACGTGACGCTCGGCGACATCGCGGCCAACTCGCTGCTGATGGGCGCGGCCACCGCGTTTTTCATCACCCCGCTCGTGTCGCTGTCGATCGCCGGGTTGCCGCGCGAAAGGCTGCCGGCGGCGTCGGGCGTTCAGAATGCGCTGCGCCGGATCGGCACCAGCGCCGCCACTTCCGTCGCGCCGACCTATTTCGAACGGCGCTCGCGCGTTCACAACACGTACCTCGTCGATCGCATCACGCCGTTCGATCCGGCTGCCGGCGACTGGCTCGCCCGGCTCGAACATGCCGGCATGTCGCCGGCCGGCGCGCTCGCGTCGGTCAGCCGCTCGATCGACGTGCAAGCCCACATGCTCGCGCTCAACGATTTCTCGTTCGGTTGCCTGCTGCTGTTCGGCGCGACCCTGCTGGCCGTCTGGTCCATCCGCTACCGGCGTCCATGACGTCTATCAACCGGCTCCTTCCGATGAACGCCCCCGACCTCGACAACGTCGTCGCGCCATCACCTCGCCAATGCCATTCACGGCAGCCTCAAGCGGCTCGGCACCGACTACATCGACGTGTACCAGCTGCATGGATTCGATGCCCAGACACGCGTCGAGGAAACGCTGCGCACGCTCGACGATTTCGTGCGCGCCGGCAAGATCCGCGTGATCGGCTGCTCGAACTTCTCCGGCTGGCACCTGATGAAGTCGCTCGCGGCCGCCGATCGCGACGGGCTCACGCGGCGTGCCGTGCACCAGGTCTACTATTCGCTGATCGGCCGCGACTACGAAACGGAGCTGATGCCGCTCGCGCTCGACCAGCAGGTGTCCGCGATGGTCTGGAGCCCGCTCGGATGGGGGCGGCTGACGGGCCTGGTCGGCCGGGGCCGACCGTTGCCCGAGACGAGCCGGCTGCACAAGACCGCCGACGAGGGCCCGCCCGTCACGGATGCCCTGCTGCATCACGTCGTCGATGCACTCGACGAGATCGCCGCCGAAACCGGCAGGACGGTCGCGCAGGTCGCACTCTCAACTGGTTGCTGCGGCGGCCCACCGTCGCGAACGCGATCATCGGTGCCCGAAACGCGACGCAACTGCGCGATCTGTCGATGCTCGTGCGTGTACTCGAGGCGGCCGAGCGCGGGAACGGACCGCGCACGTGGCGTTACCGGTCGTGAGAGGAACCCCGGTTCCCCCGCGTCGAATGCCCGGGTTCGGCACCGGCCGGCGCGGAAGCGGCAGAAGCAGCCAGCGGCGCGTTCATGTACGCCGGGACAGCCTTCTTTCCCTGTCGGACGCCAGGCGGCGGCGCCGTCGGGCGCTGCTCCATGTCGGCCAGCATCTGCCCGCACGGCAACGAACGACTGCGGCCCGGCTGCAGCAACGCAAGCAGACTGGCGAGCGGATTCAGCAAGCCCGGCCCGATCGCGGCACCGCCACGCGCGATCAGTGCGCCCGCCTTCACCCCGACGTGCGGTTGCTTGAAGGACCCGGTGACGTACAGCGGCGAGCGTAGCGATATCACCCGGAATCCCTTGGTATGGGGATGGATCGTCAGGTTCATGGTCTCGTCCCGCAGGTTCACGTTGCCATCCATGCCGATCACCGCATCCTCGGTGTCGAGCGCGAATACGCGCGAGTCGAGCACGCCGTTGGTGACCACGAAGTCGGCCACACCGCAGTTGATCCTGACGTCGCGCGTGCCGAACAATTTCTCGTACACCACGTTTGCAACGTTCAGCCCCGCGGCTTCCATCAGCAAGAGACTCACCGTGCCGTCGGTCACCAAGGTCTTCACTTCCCCGTTGGAAGTCGCGGCGAGCGCCGCCGGCGAATTGCCGGTGGCCGACAGCGCGGCATCGCCGTTGACCTCGCCGAGCGCCGTTTGCATCACCGGGAATGTCGGGAACAGTTGCTTGAGCTTCAGATGTCGCGCCTGCAGCGAGAACCGCCCCTTGAGCGGCATGCCGCTGCCGTCCAGGTGGATGTTCGAAGCAAGCGTGCCGCCCGCGACGCCGAAGTTCAGCGGGTTGAGCGTCAGCACGCCGTCATGCAACACGACGTGGGTCGACAGGTCGGTGATCGGCAAGCTCGCGGTCTTGACGATGCGCCGCCCGGTCAATCGAACGTCGGCGTCGATCTTCTTCCAGCGGTCCGTGCGGAATGCCTCGACCGGCAATGCCTTGTTCGCGGGCTGCGCGACGGCGGCGCCCCGCCGCGCCTTGCTGGCATTCGTGTCAGCGCCGATGAGCGGCGCAAGGTCGGAAAACTGCAGCAGCCTCGACACCAGCGTGCCGGACAAGAGCGGCCTCGGTGCGCGCGAAACGTACACCAACGAGCCGTTGATGTCGCTGCCGCCGACGCGTCCCGTGAAGTCCTCGTACTTGAAGACGTTGCCGGACGCCCGGAACTGGCCGACCAGTCGGCCGTCGGTCGCATAAGGCGCGGTTTCGGGAAGGGTGATGCCCGTGACGTCATACAGCTTGGCCATGCTGGTGCCCGCGAGCCACAGTCGAAGATCGACCGCCGCCAGGTGAGCCGGATCGGTCAGCGTGCCGACGAGCGCCAGGTGCGTATCGCCGAAACGCAAATCGGCCTGAACCGGAAACGGGTGTTGTGCGCCCTGCAACTCAAGCACATTGCCGATCTTGCCGGTGCCGGCGACCGCGCCTTTCCTGTAGGTCCCCTTGACGGTCCAGCCGATCGTGTACGTGCCGACGCCGGCAGAGGCCGCGGGTGCTGCGGGTGCTGCGGGTGCTGCGCCCGTCGATGCACTCGTTGTCGCCGAAGCCGCTGCGCCCGATGCGGGCGCTGCGGGCGCGCTCGATGCCATCGATGTGCCTGATGCAGCCGGGGCTATCGTGGTGCGAGATGTCGTCGCCGCAGCATGCGAAGCAGCAGCCAACGCTTGCGACGCCGCGGCCGATGCGCGGGACGCCGCCTCGGCACCCGACGCCGGCACCACCGGTTGCGCCGGGCCGGAGCGCGCCTGGGCCGCGAGCTTTTTCTGACCTGCCGGGCCAACGGCTCGCGCCGATTCGTGTTGCGCCAACGCCTGCTGCTGCTTCACCACCGCGTCGAACGGGATCGGCTGGCCAAGCGTGTCGACCACGGCGCTCAGATCGAACTGCTTTTGCTGATCGTAGTAGCCGAGATGACCCTGGGCAAACGCGACCTGACGCAGGTCGAGCGTCCATCGGCCCGGCTGCGCGGGCCGCTTGAGCTTGAGCGTCCAGTTGACTCGCCCGTCCTTGATGCGCTCGAGGTCGACGGACGGATTGACCAGGTCGATTGCCGGAATCACGATGCGGCGTGCGATCAGCGGCAGCGCCTCGACTTCGAAGCTGATCATGTCCAGCGCGACGAAATGCTTCGTGCGCGCCCAATCGGGATTGGCGATCGTGACATCGTGTGCGCTGAATCGCGGCCACGGCACCCATGCACGCCAGCCTTGCTCGCTCACCGGCCGATGCCAATCAATACGCAAATCGCCGTTGATGGCGAACTGTCGTCCGATTGCGTCCGACACCTTGTCATCGATCCACGGCCGGGCTCGATTCCAGTCGAACGTGACGATGAAGATGACCAGCGCGGCAAGCGCCAGGGTGACGATGACGGCAAGCCACGCTGCCACCTTGCCGACAGTGTGGCCAATGTGCATTGCTCCCTCCCCGAGTTTGCTGCACCGTATCCAGCAATTCGTGTTCCTGAATACAGGGGCCTTTTGCGAGCTCGCGTGCACGCATTCGAAATGGGGTTCTTACGACTTTTCAGGCGTCGATCTTCGCAGTAAGGTTCGGGATCGACTGCGCTATCTGTCCTCGCTGCGTAACGCCGGCAGGCTTGCCGAGCGAGAGCAGCGGACACCTGCTGCAGTGCTTCCTGCATCCGCGGGATGCGATCGGGAGGATCAATGGATCGTCGCCATTTCCTCAAGTCGTCGGCCTTTTTTACCATTGCGGCTGCCACCGCTGCCGTCCCGCACGACGTTTCACCAGCGGACCTGCCGGGCAGCATCGTGCGCAAAAACACCAGTCGATTTCCGCAAGGTGTCGCAAGCGGCGATCCGCGCGATCGCTCCATCGTGTTCTGGACACGCTGCGTGCCGGTATCCAGCGGCGAGCAGCACGATGCAAGAAGTGCCGCGCGCGCGGTACCGCTACGACTCGAAGTCTCGACGCTGCCGGATTTCTCGACGCTCGTCGCCAGCGTACCGCTGAGGGCGCTGGCCATCTACGACTTCACCGTGCGCGCGAAGGTGGCAGCACTCTCGCCGAAGACGACCTACCACTACAGGTTCGTCGCCGGCGGCGACGTCAGCATGACCGGTGTCGCGCGCACGGCACCGGAGGCCGGCGAGGCCAACGAACGGGTTCGCTTCGCGTGGCTCACCTGTCAGGACTGGAGCATCAACCACTGGCAGGCGATGACGCTGATGGCCGCCGAACGCGATCTCGATTTCGTCGTGCACGTGGGTGACTACATCTATGAAACGGTCGGGACCTCTCCCCCCGGCCAGGCCGAGCCGGCGCATTCTCCGCTGCACCTGCCCGACGGCAAGCGGCTCGCGGACGGCCGCGCGTATGCCGATACGCTCGAAGACTACCGGACGCTCTATCGCACCTATCGTACCGATTCGCGCTTGCAGACACTGCACCAGCGCCTGCCGATGATCGCGATCTGGGACGACCACGAATTCTCCGACGATTGCTGACAGGATCATCAGGTCTACACCAACGAGGAGCGACAGGAAACCCGGCGGCGGCGCAACGCCAGCCGCGCGTGGGCAGAGTACATGCCGGTGGATTGGGGCGACGTGCGCTTCGAGCCGGACAACCCGTCGTACACGAATATCCGCATCTACCGCGATTTTCGTTTCGGCATGCTGATGCATTTGGTGATGACGGACGAGCGGCTGTATCGCGACGACCATATCGTGAGCGAATCCTCTATCGCGCGCGCACACGGGCACGACCCGGTGCACGGTGACGATGCGGCCGGCTCGCGCTACTTCGTCAAGCAGGATGGACTGCAACGCGACGAGGCGCGTCTTGCCCGGCAGTTGGGCCGCCCGCCGTCGCTGCTCGGTCCGGAACAGACGCAATGGTGGAAAGCCGCGATGAAGGGCTCGTCGGCAACCTGGAAGGTATGGGGCAACGAGGTGATGTTGAACCGTCTGTGGTTCGTGATGCCGGGCGCCCCTCAGACACCGGGGGCTCGCCTCGTGGTCGATTGCGATGCATGGGACGGTTATCCCGCGCACAAGCACGAACTGCTCGCCTACTTGAGGGAGCACGGGATCCATAACGTCGTCGCGATCACCGGAGACCTGCATGCATTTCAGTGCGGCGTCGTGCGGGACGATCCCGATCCCGCGACGGGGATGCCGGTCATCGTCGATTTCGTCTGCGCCGGCATCAGCAGCATGTCCTTCTATTCCTGCCTGAAGGCCGCATGGAACGGCACACCGCTCGCGTCCATCGCGGCGACGCCTGCCAGACTCGACCGCTTCCTGATGGCGAACAACCCCGATCTGTGCCACGCCGACCACGACGCGCAGGGTTATGCGTCGGCCACGGTCACGCCGGACTACTTTTCCGTCACGTTCAACAAGATGAAGCCGTTGAACCCGGACGGCACCGCGCCCGCGGATGCTTTGCTGGGCCGCACGCGATTGACCGTGCCCCGGGATTCAGTCGAGGTACGCGTCGAGCACTTGTAGGTTCCGACGCGCCGCCGTTTCCTGTCGGTATTGCGCATCTCCGAAAACTCGAGCAAGCGGCCCTGTGCGGTCATGCACAGGGCCGCTCCACGCGACGCGTCAGTGGAAATGTCCGCCGAAAAGCCCGAGCAACCCTATGATGATCAGGTAGAGCG